>ERZ825159.2304-NODE-2304-length-15759-cov-3.871052_pt1 | contig 15759 bp, 9 predicted proteins | sample MGYA00519932_ERZ825159 | MGnify/ENA primary metagenome ERZ825159 (study PRJEB31778, sample SAMEA3449191) | human gut metagenome | biome: human gut; feature: human-associated habitat; material: faeces | place: United Kingdom | collected 2010/2012 ...
GAGCTTTTTAAAATTTGACCTGTTGTTTTTTCCATAACGGCATCTACATGCCGAACCGCCTTACTTTTCTTTCAGATCTTTCAGCCATTCCGCAAACGCCCTGCCCGTCGGCATTCCGGCTGAAGGATATGCATTGTGAAATGTTTCAGCCGGAAAATATCCTTCAGAAAAACCAATTCCCTAAGAACTGGAAGAACACCGGTCCGGCTGAAGGATTCCAATCCCGGCTGAAGGATTCCCGAGCCCAATTCTTCAGCCGAAAAGCCGACGGGCAGGGCATTTGCGAGCAGGCTGAAAGATTTGAAGGATTTTTCAAGGTACTCTATATAGAGTATTATGAACGACCATATCTCACTGAAAAAAGTAAGATAACGTGAGTTCGATATTAGAACTCATATCGAACTCACGTTAAATAAAACCCCTCCTCGGCAGTCTTTAGACTGCTAAAGGAGGGGTTATCATGTTTACCTATTGAAAAATCAAGATAGCTTCCGCCAATCGTTTATTTTTCAGCACGTCCACCAGCTTGGATAGGCCAGTACAGATTCTGATACAAGTTACTGTTGTTCAAATCTCGATCGGCAGAGCCTGTACGAATGTCTGTAATACCCAGAGGATAAAGATAATAAGCTTCACGCCATGTATATCCGTTGAGTAGTTCGTTGGTTTCCAATGTACTGATGCTATACGGACGCACATACTTGCTCATTTCCTTCATTGACATGTTGGCATTGGCGGAACCGTCGGCAATAAGCAAGTCACGTGGATCATCTTTGTCATTAGGGTCTGTCTTGAAATGCGTGTACATCTCATCCCAAAAGTTTACGCCTTCAGGAACCCATTTGGTCGTGATGAGGCGGTCGAAAGAACGCCAGCGAATCAAGTCGGCAAAACGGAATCCTTCACTGAACAATTCCTGCATACGTTCACGGCGGATATTGTAAAGTGTCTTGTCTACCTGCTGTGTACCCGAATAAACTCCGAAGTCACTTTCTTTATTCAAATCAGTAGCTGCAATGGTTTTCTCGAAATCATCGCTTACGCCGGCGCGCTGACGTATTTTCCTCCAATAGCTTTCGGCGGTAGCATCCAGCCTTCCGTTCTTTTCATAGCAGGCTTCCAGGTAGTTCAGCATGCCCTCAGCCACACGGAATGCCGGGCAGGCATTGGTGCCTTGCTGTTCGTCACTCTTTCCTTGACTGTAGTCATACGCATAGAACTTGCGTGACTGATAGCCGGAAATCATACGGGTCTGAGCTTCTAGGGAAATCAAGTTGGGAAAATCAAATGTGCCCCCCACTTGTTCTTCTCCGGCATCGGGATCAGAGAATACCAACGTGCTTTCACCCCATACGAAGAGCTGTAGACGCAAGTCTCTGTCGGTCTTTACGTCATCAATAGTCTTGTCGCCTTTGTACTGGTATTGTCCTCCAATTGCATAGATAGGCAGTCCGTCTTTCATAAGAAATGATTCGATGAACGGACGGGTATAGCCGCTTTGGGCACCGATTCGTGAACGGTAGATGGCATTGTGCTTGACGCCTAGGTCAAAGTTATATTCTTTCCACAACAGAACTTCGGGGACATCTTTCAGGCTCGGTTGGCTGAACATTTCAAAATAAGGATTCCATCCTTCAATCTGTCCGATTTCCGGCTGTAACACTCCATTGTTTGTGGTCAGTTCAGTTGTACCTACCGCCAATGTGGCAGCTTTCATGGCCTCGTCCAGGAAAAAATCGATTTCTGCTTCAATGTTAAAGGTCTTTCCTTGGTTATAAGCCATCTTGGCACCCGGCCAGTTAGCATCGCCCGGCACGCGGCCTGAACCTTTGTGGTATTTCTCGAAAGTAGCTTCAAACAAGGCAACGCGTGATTTCAAGAGAGCGGCTGTCTGCTTGTTTACACGTTGACCCTTAAAGTGGTCACGGTCATACAGACGTTCGATGGCTTTATCCAAATCGCTCAAGATGAAACGGACAACTTCATTGCGTGGAGCCCGTTTGCTATTTTCTACAATTACCTCGTTGTTATCTTCCAACACTTCAGTAACAATGGGAAGGTCTCCATATAAAGCCAACATGCGGTAGTAAGTCAATGCACGGAAAAAGTAGCCCTCACCGATATAGTTCAGAATTAACTTATCGTCGCCTTCTATTTCACCGGCTTCATTTCTTGCTTCGGCTGTCTTCAAGAAATAGTTGAACGCACGTACAGTGCCATACCATCCCTGCAATTGCTTTCCACCGGACACCTCCCATTTGTCGGGAACAAAAAGCTGTGTGTTTCCTCCGCCTACTACCTGAATATCTGTATTTCCGTCGGAGCGGGCAATTCCATCATTGTAACCTCCGCCATGAAACATGGCACCGCTGAACGGGTTCTGTAATTCACCATAGTAATTAATCATGTAAGCCCCTAACTGATCGGCTGTCTTGTAAAAAGAGTCGGGAGTAATTTGGCTCACAGGGTCAAGGTCAAGCAAATCGTTGCAGGATGTAGCCGTCAACAATGTCCCTCCCAACAAAAGGCAAGCGCCTACGTTTTTTATATTTAATTTCATAATAATCTTCAGTTAACAAATTTAAAAATTCAAATTTACACCAACAGAAATGGTACGCTGCAAGGGGTAAGTTTTACCACTGGTTCCGTAGCCGTCGTAACTTCCGAATGCCTCCGGGTCATAGACGCTTGACAGTCCGGTAATGGTAAACAGATTGTCGCATGAAAGATAGATACGGCAGTTGCTGATGCCGGCTTTTTCGGTAATGTGTGTCGGCAGGGTGTAACCCAACTGGATGTTCTTGCAGCGTAGGTAAGAAGCTTTCTGCATATAGGCATCTTGAGCCTGTTGGTTTTTCGTTTCATCGAAGTAGGGTTTCGGATAATAGGCATCGGTATTTTCCGGAGTCCAGTAATCCATGTGTTCTTCAAAGCAGGCTGCTTGCCACATTCCGGATCCTGCGCCCCAAAAATAAGGGTCACCTGCGTCAAACATCCAGTCACGTTTCAATACCCCTTGGAAGAAGATAGAGAAATCAATGCCTTTCCAGGCTGCATCCAGATTCAAACCTACCCGATAACGCGGTGAGTTGTTTCCGATGCGTTTCAAGTCACCGTGATTTTCCAAAGTGCTGGCACCTGGGGTTACTTCTCCTTCACCGGTCAAGTCCTTGTACTTCACGTCACCTGCCTGCCATTTGCTTCCCCAGTTTGGCTTGTTGCTTGTCAGCCATTCTTTCATTTCTTCATCGCTTTGTGCCAGTCCTACACTAGTATATCCCCAAAGTTCTCCCAATTCTTTACCATTATAGTAGCCGTAGATTCCTTGGTTTCCGAACTCACCGTCGAACGGATAAGATATGATTTTAGACTTGTTGTCGGAAAGGTTGAAGCGGACACCGTACTTGAAATCCTGAATCTGGTCACGCCATCCGATTTCCAATTCCCAACCGGAGGTACGCATGTTGCAGTTGTTTGTTTTCGGAGCATCAGTTCCCAGCATGGAACCCAATACCGGAGCAGGACCAATCATATCTTTGGTTGTTCTGCGGTACCAGTCGAATGTAGCGGTCAGTCGGTTGTTGAAAGCGGCCAAGTCAAAACCGATGTCCCAAGTCTCGACGGTTTCCCAAGTCATGGTTGAGTTGACGATTCCGGGCAGACTTGCGGTATTGACGCGTTGACCGTCAATTAGCCATCCGCTGTTTGCCGTACCGGTGCCTTGCTCCTGATAGAACGGATACCAATCCCAGAACGTTTCATATTTGGAACTTGTATTACCCAATTGTCCCCATGAAGCACGAATCTTGAATGTTGAGATAGCATTGCTCAATGGTTTGAAGAATTTTTCGCGAGCCATATTCCAACCTAATGAAACAGATGGGAACCAAGCCCAGCGGTTGTTGGAGAGGAAACGTGAAGAACCATCATAACGGATGTTGAACTCAGCTAGGTATTTTCCATCGTAGTCATAGTTCAAGCGAGCAAAGTAACCGGCAGTTGCACGGTTCCAATAGCCGTCTCCGGTCTTCATGTTTTCCTGAGCTTGGCTCAAAAATGGTTTGTCGGTAGTGGTAAGTTTGTCTCCACTTCCCCACAGATTATCCTGATCGTAACGTTCGTAGTTCAAACCGACCATAATCTTTCCGTTATGCAACCCAAAGTTACGGGTATAGTCTGTATACACATTCACCGCATAATAATTCTGGCGGAAGCGGTTGTCGTATACATTTGAAACGGTTCCATATCCGGAGTCACGCAGGTAGGAATTGCCGTCAATATCGTAAGAATAAACGGGAATCTTACTGGTCGTTTTCTTTTCATTTGAAGTACGCATTGCTCCTTCTGCATAGATGTTCCATCCTTCAAGCGGAGTGATGGTAAACTTCAATTGCTGGGTGAACCAGTCTTTGTGTTCGGAAGTTACACCTCCGTCTTCCAGCTCGGCAATTTCCATTCCATCCATCCAATGGCCATTAGGATCAATAGCCGGACAGGTCGGCCAGCGGCGGGCAATATTGTGAAAGAACAAACCAGTTAGATATTGGGGCTTTTCATAGTCTGTACGAGTCCATTTGGTGTTGTAGTCCAAACGAATCCAAGAAGCAATCTCAGCTCCGATTTTGCTGTTTACGGTATAACGATCCAGTTCGTCATGTCCGTGGCGAATCAAACCATTCTGTTTCAGGAAACTGCCGCTGACAGACCAGTTGATTTTTTCGCTACCGCCGCTTAAACTGATATTATGCTGGGTAGAGGGAACATTTTTCTTGTAAAACTCGTCAAACCAGTCGGTATTGGCAAAGGCACCTCCATAGTTGTTCCATTTCTTGTTGTTCAAGTTTGCTGTAGTACCATAATATTCCGGCTGGGTAGGATCATTGAATTCTCCACGCTGGAATTTCAGAATCTTTTCCATCTGCTCTTCGTTAAACTGAGCCTGTCCTCCGTTATTGATGGAAGCAGCATTAAAGTAAGTGGCAAAACGATAAGAATCTACCATGTCCGGAGTCTGTGTAGCTGTGCTGAAGCGCACATCGCCCGAGTAGTTTACTCTTACCTTGCCCGCTTTTCCGCTTTTTGTGGTTACCAAGATGACACCGAATGCGGCTCTCGAACCATAGATAGATGCTGAAGCTGCATCCTTTAATACAGATACACTTTCTACATCATTGGGATTCAAGGTATTCAAATCTCCTTCGATTCCGTCAATCAAAATCAAGGGCTTGTCGGTAGATCCGGAACCAATAGAACCTGCACCACGGATATTGATGTTCATTCCAGAGTTCAAGTCACCACCGTTTCCACCTACAGTTAAGTTCAATCCAGGAACAGCACCTTGCAGTGCTTGTGTAACATTGGCTACCGGACGCGATTCAATGACTTCGGCTCCTACCATACTTACGGCACCGGTTACATTTACTTTCTTCTGTGTACCATAACCCACAACGACTACCTCATCCAACATTTCCGAGTCTTCCTTGAGGATGATATTCAAAGGAGAACCATTCCATTTTACCTCCAATGTCTTGTATCCTACAAAAGAAATTTTGATAGTACTTCCTTTAGGCACATTGGGAAGGCTGAAATTACCGTCCAAATCGGTAATTGTTCCATTTGTAGTTCCATCCACTGTTACAGAAGCTCCGATAACAGCTTCTCCACTTGCATCTTTTACTACACCCGTACATGCCCCATTCTGTTGCACTGACTGTATTCTCGTTACAGGGGCAGGATGGACTGCATAAAGAGACCCGACCGGAAAGCCAGCGCATATCAGCATCGCACTGATAATCTTTTTTCTCATAAAAATTAGTATTAAGGATTAGTAATCATGCGAATTAATGATTTTTCCTATATCTTAATTCGCAATTTAAATATCTGATTTGGCTAATGTTTTTTTTCATGTTGTTGAAAATAAAAGTATTATACGTGTATTCTTATTCATAGTATCGTAATGTAAAAACGCCTTGTGGCAGATTTTTTTTAATTTAATCCTTGTTGTTTTTATTACATTTTCTTCTTACGAAAGAAAACTTAGGCAAAAGTAATAAAATACCTGGAAGATATTTAAAAAATAAATAAAAAAGTAGTGCTATTTAGTAAAAAACAAAAAAGCAGTACTCCTTTTAAGGCAACTTTTTTACTTTAAAATAGATAATCTACGATAAAAAAATATTATCTAACATTTTCTTGTATTAATCTTGAGCATGTAGATACCGTAACTCTCATTAATAACAACATAGATTTAATGATTATATTATCAGACTTTAATATTCATACACCACAATTAAACCTAATCCTTTCAAATAAGATAAGTCACAACGAATAATAATTTTAGGCTATTTCCACGGAGTAAAAAAAGAAATTAAATAATATTCGACTACCTCAAAAAGAAATACAGATATAGCTAGAGAGTTAAAGCACCTAAAGGAATAATGGGATTAGACAAAATGTTAGATATTTATGTTTTTTACAAAATAACAAAACAGATAGCACCCATAAAACCCATGAATAGAGTGAATGATTTTCTGTATTACAAGGCTATCGTATAAAATTGCCAGTTTAAAAATAAACGCTTATCTTTGCTCTGCTTTTAAATAAAATTTCTACAAAAAACTAATACTATGTATAAAATTTTTCGTGGTTTCCATTTGGTGGAAACTTATCAAGAATTGAAAAAAGCTAAAAGACTAGCGGAAAAAAAAATTGTTTCTAGGGGAATAAGACTGGCTGTTGCCATCATGGCGTCCCTTGTATTATGGCTTATTCCTGTCGAAACATTTGGAGTCATGGGGTTGACAATTATAGAACAAAGACTTATCTCTATCTTTGCTTTCGCCACACTCATGTGGATATTTGAAGCCATACCAGCATGGACAACTTCCGTATTGATTGTTGTTTTATTATTGCTTACCGTTTCAGACAGTAGCCTATGGATCTTCACACACAACATTTCTGTTGAGAAACTAGGCCAGACTGTAAAGTACCAATCCATCATACACTGTTTTGCTGATCCCATCATCATGCTTTTTATTGGAGGGTTTATTTTGGCCATTGCTGCCACTAAAAGCGGTTTGGATATATTGCTAGCACGTAGTATGTTGAAACCTTTCGGCACACAGTCACGTTATGTTCTTTTAGGATTCATTTTAGTTACAGCAGTTTTCTCCATGTTTCTTAGCAATACAGCCACGGCAGCCATGATGCTTACATTTCTAACACCTGTACTGAAGGCACTGCCAGCTGACGGAAAAGGCAAAATAGGTCTAGCCATGGCAATTCCAGTAGCAGCTAACGTAGGAGGAATGGGAACTCCAATCGGTACGCCACCCAACGCTATTGCGTTGAAATATCTGAATGATCCCGAAGGCTTAAATCTGAATATAGGCTTTGGAGAGTGGATGGCGTTTATGCTACCCTATACCATTATCATATTATTTATAGCATGGTTCATATTACTGCGCCTGTTCCCTTTCAAGCAAAAAAAAATCGAGTTGCAAATAGAAGGCGAGGCGAAAAAAGACTGGCGTTCCATCGTTGTATATGTAACTTTCGCCATTACGGTATTGTTGTGGATGTCCGATAAGTTCACTGGAGTAAACTCCAATGTCGTGGCCATGATTCCTGTTGCCGTGTTTTGTGTGACTGGAGTGATCACTAAACGAGACTTGGAAGAAATCAGTTGGAGTGTGCTCTGGATGGTGGCAGGAGGTTTTGCACTGGGGGTGGCTTTACAAGAAACAGGACTTGCCAAACATATGATTGAGGCAATACCGTTCAATACATGGCCTCCGATACTGATGGTGATTGGTTCTGGACTTATCTGCTATACAATGGCCAACTTTATCTCACATACAGCCACAGCCGCCTTGCTGGTTCCAATACTGGCTATTGCAGGAATAAGTATGAGGGATAATCTGTTACCACTTGGAGGAGTAGCAACACTGCTCATCGGTGTGGCTTTGGGGTCCTCTCTGGCTATGGTCCTTCCCATCTCCACTCCACCAAATGCTTTGGCACATGCCACCGGCATGATCCAACAGAAAGATATGGAAAAAGTCGGACTCATTATAGGAGGTGTTGGTCTTGTCTTAGGATATTCCATGCTGGTCATGCTCGGTTCCAACGGACTTTTATAAATGTTTTTCATAAATATATAAAAAAGATTCTCCCGCTTGTAACTAATGCAGCGGGAGACAATCTTATTTATTTAAGAAGGAGAAACATACACTAATACCAACAGAAACCAAGTTACCACAAAAAAACAGATATTTATTAGTTTCTACTATTCTTGTTTGTCGTATAACAAACTCCTCGTATGCACGTTTCCATCTATTGTGTGTCCACAGCCAAAACGAAAGCCTCCTTTGTATGACTGCACTAATGATCATATATAAACTACCTTGCCAAATCTTTTGATTAACGGTTCCGAAAACACATATATCTTCTCCTGCTCTTCAACTGTTCCAAAATAAAACAGGAATTCTTTCATCAACAAATTCATCCAGCATTTCTTCCTTTTGATTTCACATTGTTATCCAAATCACAGTTTTCACTTTTATTTAAATGAATTTTGGTTACAACAAATAGTATTTATTAAAGAAAAATGCAAAAACATGCCCAAAAACACATTATGTTATTGATGTTATTTAATTAAAATTCATTTCTTTGCAACAAATTTATGTAAAACACAAGAGAGAGACTTATGATTAAAAAAGTGTTGATGTCATTGATCTGTCTCATACAAGTATGAGAATTGGCAATGGCACAAATTTCTGTTGTGATGGGAATCGTCACGTCTGCGGAGGAAGGAAGACTGGCGATCGGAGTTCCAATATTGATTAAAGGTACCACAATGAGAGTATTACAGGAATAAACGGTAATTTCACAATTTCTAGAGTGTTTTTACTTGTACGTTCGATGTTGCTTAAAAATTTTAATATAATTATTTATTCTATAAATGAGTTAATGGTATGAAAAGAAAGTTGGTTTTATTGGGATTATTAGTGCTGACTTCGGGAAGCCTATTTGCACAAAACACGGTGAAGATCAGTGGTAAAGTTCAATTTGTAGGTGCCGACAAAAAGGTAAGTGTGATTCAGAACAATGGTTTCGAGCGTATTACGCTAGGCGAAACGGAAATAGGCCCAGACCATACCTACTCACTGACGGTGCAGAAAGAGAAGCCGAATGCGGTAACAATCACTTGCTGCCAGTCACAGTCTGTACGCGCATGGCTAGAAGACGAAGATATGGTGATTAATTTCCGTGGCATTGATACGGCAAAGATCCGTATTAAAAATCCTCCTTATGTATATATTCAGGCTGGCCCCAAGAACGAACTATTGAATTTGGCTAACTATGTCAACTATCGCAATTATCAGAACATGATTGCCATCTCTCAGTCAATCTATCGGTCACAGTCGCTTGACGACAAGCAAAAAGCAGATATCTCCAAGGATTTGTACAATATGAACAACGAAGACGCACGCAGCTATACACGTTATTTGGTGGAGCATTATGGTCATCTGACCAGTTGTGTGGTTCTGTTGTCGGCATTGGATTATGCCAAAGATTCTTTGCTCATAGAAACGACGCTTACCAGTATGCAGGCCAAGAATCCGGGCTCTACGGTAGCTCAGGACTATCGCAAAGAATTGATGGAAAAATTGGAGAAGCAGCGCCGGATGCGGGAAGGTCAGACGGCACCCACCTTTACTTTCAACAATGACAAAGGCGAGCCGGTAAGTTTGGATTCTTTCAAAGGGAAGGTCGTGATCATCGACTTTTGGGCCAGTTGGTGTGGTCCCTGTCGTAAGGAGATTCCCAATCTGAAGAAGTATTATGAAGAGTTTAAGAACAATCCAGATGTTGCTTTCCTCAGTGTGTCCATTGATGCCAAGGAAGATGACTGGCGCAAGGCGATGGCTGAAGAGCAGATGGAGTGGATACAATTGCTGGCTCCCAATTCGGGACGGGAAGCGATGGACAAATATCAGTTCCGTGGTATTCCGTTCATCGTAGCCATCGACAAGGAGGGGCGTATCTTCCGCAAGCATTTGCGCGGAGAAGCTGTGCGTGCTGCCATTGTCGATGCATTGCAACAGTTTTAAATGGAAAAGATGTTCCTCCCAGGCAGGAGCGGATCAAAAACAGGGAATCAATGACAGTAACCCCATGAGTGACGTAAAGCAGTTCCTGGTCAACGTTGGGAACAGGAAGGGCCTGGTCTGTCGTGATGCCTCAAAAATTGCAGATTCCCTTATGCTCTGATGTTTATCGGAAAACCTGGATGGAGTATCCTCATGCGGCTTTAAAAATACAGTACATTGTTTCTAAAAGCCGTTATCATGTACTGCGGTTCTATAAAAACAACAACCGCAAACATTCTATTTCAAACGCTTGCGGTTGTTTTGAAATGGTGGAGGCGACGGGAGTCGAACCCGTGTCCTGAAGGCCATTGATGACGGCATCTCCATGTTCAGACGCATATTGCTGCTTTCGCGGCTGCTTCGCTATGCGTCAACTAGGCAAGCTCGCTAGTTGCCTGTGGAAGTCTCGTGCGTTGCGCGGCAACCCCGCATTGCACCAGCCTGCTGTGTCTTCGTCGTCCCCTCTAGCAGGCGTTGAGGTTCTGACGCGGCTGAACTAATTAGGCAGCCAGAGCAAGGTCGTTAGACTCTGCATTTATTTTTTTAATCGGCTTTTTAGAAGGCCAGCCGATTAACCTTCACATGCAGCCAGCACCGCAGACTTCCAGTCGAAACCATGGCGCCCCCATATGTATTTACCAGTAGAGACAAAAAATCCCGCCGTGACGTTCAGGCAGGAATCATTTTATTTGCTGGCAGTGATGCAAGTGGCACGCCCGTAGGGATTCGAACCCCAAACCTTCTGATCCGTAGTCAGACGCTCTATCCAATTGAGCTACGGGCGCTTTGACTTGCGTCGTGTACCGCGTAAGCGGTGAAGAAAATATAGATTTTTCTTCGGGAAAGTCAAGATGTTTGTAAGATGATTTGAGAAAAAAATTCATTTTTCTCTTTTTGGGAGAATAAATTTTCAGAAAAAGAACCGTTAACTGAGGGGTGGAGAAAAAGGGGAAAGGCGTTGCGCCATGGAATGGCCTGTGGCACACTAAACGGAGAAAATGAGCGAGTTCAAGGTGATCAGGTCGCCGATGGAGGCATTGAAGAAGTACTTCGGCTTTTCCGGCTTGAGGGAGGGCCAGGATCAAGTGGTGGCTTCCATTATGGAAGGCCGCAATGTATTGGTCGTGATGCCCACGGGAGGAGGAAAATCCCTGTGTTACCAGCTTCCCTCCTTGTGCCGGGCCGGGGTTTGCCTGGTTGTCAGTCCTCTAATCGCTTTAATGAAAGATCAGGTGGATGCTCTTGTCGCCAGAGGGATTCCCGCCACCATGATTAACAGCTCCCTGAGTTTTCCTGAGCAAAAGGAACGTTTGGAAGGAATGAAAAGGGGAGCGTTCAAGCTGGTATATGTGGCTCCTGAACGTTTTGGTCATGAAGGGTTCATGCATGCTCTGGCGGAGGTGGATGTAAATATGGTGGCTGTGGATGAAGCGCATTGCCTGAGCCAGTGGGGGCACGATTTCCGTCCGGATTATCTGAAGCTGGGAAAAGCTGTTGAAATGATGGGGCGGCCTCAGGTGGCTGCTCTGACCGCCACGGCTACTCCGCGGGTGCGGGAAGATATTCTGAAACATTTGGGGCTGGATGATCCGGTGACGATCGTACGAGGGTTTGCGCGGGAAAACCTGCATTTCCGCATTACTGCGTGCGATACGCACAAAGACAAATACAAGAGGCTGTACGAATTGGTGAAGCGTTACAAGACGGGTATTATTTATTGCTCCACCCGCAAAAAAGTGGAGCAGGTATATGAGGCTCTTTCCGATTTTGGATTGAGCGTGACAGCCTATCACGCAGGCATGACGGATGAACAGAGAGAGGAAGCCCAGAACGCTTTCATGAACCGCCATGCGGATATTGTTATTGCCACGAATGCTTTTGGAATGGGTATTGACCGTGCGGACGTCAGGTTTGTTGCCCATTTTGAGATTCCCGGCAGTGTGGAGGCCTATTATCAGGAGGCCGGCCGAGCCGGACGAGACGGGGAGGAGGCTTATTGCGAACTTTTGTTCAACCATGCGGATTTGCGGACCCAGGAATTTTTTATTGAAGGAGTGAATCCGGGAATTCCATTGATTGTGGAGCTGTACGAGTTGCTCAGGAAGCATTGCAGCGCGGAAACCCACGATGTCATGTGGTCTCTGGAGGAAATGGCGGAGCGTCTCAAATGCCGCAATGCCATGCAGGTGGGAGCTGCTTTATCCGTTCTTATACGCAATGGAGCGATCAGCCGTCATGACGTTCCGGGACAACGCGTGAAGCTTACCAGAGTGACGGATCCTTCCGTAAGCGGCTTGAAGATTCCTCTGGATGAAGATGCCCTGCGGGAAAAGGAAGTGAGGGACCGGGAAAAACTGAAGGCAATGACGGAGTTCGCTTATTCCTCCGGCTGCCGTCAGCAATGGATTTTGAATTATTTCGGGGAGGAAGATGGAGTGCCGTGCGGACGCTGCGACCAGTGCCTGGCTCTGGGCGTTGAGGAAGGCCAATCCCTGGGAGAAGAAGAGACTTTGGTGGTGCGGCAGGCGTTGAGCGGGATTGCGCGCGCATCCGTGCGTTTGGCTGATGGTTCCTGGCAGGGAAGGTGGGGCAGGACGAAAATCATTCAGATGCTCAAAGGGGCGAAAACCCAGGAGTTGTTAAGAACATCCCTGGTCCGGCTGAGTACTTATGGCATCCTTTCCCGATGGAGTGAGGACGATATCCGCCAGTTGTTCCGTGCCATGCAGATGGCGGGATTGACCAGAATGAGCGGGGAGGCGGACCGTCCCCTGATTACCCTGAGTCCGAAAGGAAATGAAGTGATGATGGGGCGCAAGAAGGCATCTTTGGTTTGGCCTTTTGCCCGCCGGGGAAAAATATCCGTATCTATGGAGCAGGCCAGAGTTCGGTCTACGGGAAATTTGGCTGCCCTGGGAGAGTTTGACGAGGATTTGTTTTTGAAGTTGAAGGAACTGAGGAATGAACTGGCACGGGAAGCCGGGATTCCGGCTTATGCCGTGTTTCATAATTCTACACTGGAAGGTTTGGCCAGGTTGAAACCTACCACCCGCCGTGGTGCTATGAACGTCCACGGCATTGGAGAGCAGAAAGCTGCTCGTTACTTGGATGATTTCTTGGAAGTCATTGCCGAGCATTGCGGGGTGTGAATTTGTCTTTCCGATTTGCTCCAATCAGGCGTACGCCGTCTCTGGAACGTGGTGTTCATGCTGAACTGAGGAACTATTTTTCATGAATTACGGAAAAAATGTTCCATGCTTTGCGAATATATTTGCCGGGAAAATGCGTATTTGTTTGAATAAATTGTTCATCAACATCAAGTTGTGGATATTTTGACTCTTTCCAGAAGGTTGTTTTCCTGCCCTCATGGAACAATCAAATGAATGGCTGTCTATCCCGATCCAGTAGGGTCGAGAAGATTGCCTGATCAATATTTTTGACTGTATTATTTATGTATTGACTTCATTTTGGGAAGCGTGTAGTCTCCTTTCCACACATTACCCAAGACGGAGCGGTGGCTGAGAGGCTGAAAGCACTCCTTTGCTAAAGGAACGTACTGGCAAAACCGGTACCGAGGGTTCGAATCCCTCCCGCTCCGCCAAAACCTTTCTTTTTTTAAGAGCCTGCACTTTAACGGTGTAGGCTCTTTTTCTTTGCAAACCAGGGGATTAGATGCTGGGGAATTATTTGCTGGTCTGATTGTCTTATTTTAGTTTTTTATTTTTTCATTTGAAATTGAATAACTTAGGCCAAAAACGCCGGTTAGGATGCATAGCCAGCGTTTTTTCTAATATCCTTATTATAGGCATCAGGATAATTATAGGTGCATTTGGAAAAAGGTCTGGACTGGAGGCTGTCCCTGAGGGTATTTGTGTGTGTGAATGATGATATAAATTTTTGAATATAAGTTAGTTGTTGCAGGAGATGGACAGGATAAAACTGCCGTGGCTGGTAAAAGTGGAGAGTGCCCGGAATTGAATGGACACGAATGTGGTTCATGCGCCGGTCTCGGAGTGGTTCACGGCCGCATCGGATATGTTAACAGCTTCAGGATGTGTGGGAAAGTATGGAACAGCCACTCCAGAATGGGCTCTGTCTTTTTTTAATCTGCGGAGGATTTAACGGATTTTGGAATAATCTGGTGTTATCAATGGTCAAGACCATGAATAACAATATTAAAGAACATCCTATCCAATTTGAAGCAGATATGATTCGGGCATTGCTGCAGGAATACAGCACTCCCGGCGAGCACAAAAATCAAACCCGCCGCACGTGCGGCCTGAACCAGTTTAATGATCTCCCTGAAGCTTTGAAAGAAAGAGGGTGGGAGATTCAGGAATTTATAGAAGAGTCCGGCTCGTGGCTGGCTGTTTCCGAGGAAGGAAGCGGAAAGTTTTCAGATATTTTTATCCCGTGGATTGAATGTCCCTACGGGAAAGTTGGCGACCGTTTGTGGGTGCAGGAGGAGATTTGCCATAATAGCCGTTCTGGATGGCTTTATTCTGCTGATGGCGTTTGTTTGCCAATGTCATATCCAGACGGATGGATATCAAAAAATGCCCGCAGGCAGTTTATTCCTTCGATCCACATGCCGCGTTGGGCTTCCCGGATTTTACTGGAAATTACGGAAATCAGAGTTGAGCGGCTTTTGGACATTACGACGAACGATGCACGGATGGAGGGCATTGAATGCGTTTGGCACGATGAAGAAACGGATGCCTGTTTATGGAGGGATTACTCGGGAAAATCTGCGGGGTTGGCTTTTGCCCGGTTATCTTTCTTCTCTTTGTGGGAAAAAATAAAGGGAACCGGTTCCGCTGAACTGAATCCGTGGGTATGGGTTATTAAGTTCAATGTGTTAACTATCAACGGAAATATCAAATAAAGAATGTTAATGCCCTTTGTGAAGAACAAAATAAGAATATGTCTTTTACAGAGGGTTCGCCCACTAAGCGGAGGGAATAGCCTCCGTTGCAATTCAGATAAAATCCGCGTGATGTAATCAACTCCGTTTTATCATGAAAAAAGCGCCTTCCGGCAAGGGAAGGCGCTGGATATGAAAAGGTGAAAAAGAGGGAGGTTACATCCCCTTGTTTTTCATGGCTTCCGCTAGGGCAGCTCCCATCTGAGCCGGTGTCTTGGCAACCACAATACCGGCGTTCTTCAAGGCTTCCTGCTTAGCGGCGGCAGTACCTTTGCCTCCGGCAACGATGGCTCCTGCATGGCCCATGCGGCGGCCCTTGGGCGCCGTGGCTCCTGCGATGAACGCGGCAACAGGTTTTTTGCAGTTGTTCTTGATCCATTCAGCAGCTTCTTCTTCTTCAGAACCGCCGATTTCGCCAATCATGATGAAGGCGTCCGTGTTCGGGTCTTCCGTGAAGAATTGCACGGCCTGTTGCTGGGTCATGCCATGGACAGGGTCGCCGCCGATGCCGATGCACATGCTCTGGCCAAGGCCCATGTTGGTAACCTGCCAGACGGCTTCATAGGTAAGCGTTCCGGAACGGGAGACAATACCGATTCTGCCGGGTTTGAAGATGTAGGCCGGCATGATGCCGATCTTGCAGTTGGCGGAAGGATTGACGATTCCGGGGCAGTTCGGGCC
>ERZ825159.2305-NODE-2305-length-15759-cov-2.539480_pt1 | contig 15759 bp, 8 predicted proteins | sample MGYA00519932_ERZ825159 | MGnify/ENA primary metagenome ERZ825159 (study PRJEB31778, sample SAMEA3449191) | human gut metagenome | biome: human gut; feature: human-associated habitat; material: faeces | place: United Kingdom | collected 2010/2012 ...
GCTGTCTTGAATAGATCTTTTTATCTGCAGCAACGGGAGCAACGGATCACGCAGCTAAAGGACATGTTTCTCTTGAGCAAGATATCGTTGTGGCAGGAATATGAGATCAACCACCAATTATACGAGGAATTCAAGAAAATACAACAAGACTCGGCCATCTATTACATAAAGCGGAATATGGAGATAGCGTCATTTATGAAGGATACGGCACGCATCTATACTTCCCGCTTACGACTGGCTACGCTTTATGCTTTCTCCGGGATGTACCGTGAGTCGGAAAGTCTGTTGCGAAGCATAGACCGTGAATTGCTGTCTAAAGAGCAGAAACAGGATTTCTATGAGGCTTATTATTCGTTTTTCTCTTATTACAGTACGAATCTGGATTCTTTTGAATATAGGAAACAACTTGATTTATACAAGGATTCGTTATTGTCTGTCTTAGATACGGTCTCTTATCGGTATAAGATAAATCTGGCGCAGAAATATCTGGCTCACGGACAGGCGAGGTCTGCGGAGAAGGTGCTCATCCCTTTATTGGAGAAAGAGGAGCGGTATAACCCGAATTTCGCGATGATCACTTATCTGCTGGGAGATGTTTATGATATGGATGGGCGTACCGATCTCGCCCGAGACTATTATACCTTTTCGGTTATCGCCGATATCAAGAGGGCCTTCTTGGATAGTGGTTCTATCCAAAAGCTGGCGTTGAATTATTATGAAAGTGGTGATCTATCCAATGCCCTTAAATATGCGCAGCTAGCTATAGAAGGTGCCGTTACTTGCAATATACAGTTCCGCATGAATGAGATATCTAAATTCTATCCTATCATTAATGCTTCCTATCAGACACGGGAAGCTCAGGGCAAAAGGCAATTGATGACTTATTTCTTGTCGATCAGCCTATTGACGCTCTTTCTGATCCTTTCTCTTGCCTATGTGTATAGGCAGATGCGGAAGATCTCAGCGATACGAGAAGAGTTGGTTAATACCAATGCCCGTTTGGTAAAGTTGAATAGAGAGATAAGCGAGACGAATGATTTATTGCAAGAGCGAAATATACAGCTATCGGAGTCAAACCATATCAAGGAGGAATACATCGCTCATTTCCTCGATCTCTGCTCCACCTATATTAATAAACTGGAGGATTACCAGAAATCGCTACAGAAGAAGGCGATGAATAAACAGTTGGACGAGTTATTCAAGATGCTCCGTTCGACCCGTATGGTGGAGAATGAGGTGGAAGCGCTTTATGTTAACTTCGATCGAATCTTTCTTGGATTATATCCTACGTTTGTCAGGGACTTCAACGCTTTGTTGCAGCCCGAGGAACGTATCGTCTTGAAATCGGAGGATCTGTTGAATAAGGAACTTCGTATATTCGCCTTGATGCGGTTGGGGGTTACGGACAGCGTAAGGATAGCCGCTTTTCTTCGTTGCTCGTTGAGTACGATCTATAACTACCGGACCAAGGTACGTAATAAGGCGTTAGTGCCTCGTGATGAGTTTGAAGGTTGGGTGATGAGGATCGGGATTAACCGGAATCCGTTATAATCAATCTACATTTTTTAGGATGGTGATCTTTATTAACTGATTTGTATTTAATAGGATAGCGGATCATACTGTCTACATTTTTATATCAATCTTCTTTTTGCTTCTTATTCCCGGATACATTTGCGGCATAACTTTTAAAAAGAGATGCCATGAAGATTAAATTAATGATTGCCGCCGTGATCGCCTGTTTGGTGTTCACGGGATTTACGAAAGAGAACGTATCCGATACGGTCGATCACAACGCATGGAAGACATCCGGCGTCGTGGTCATACAAAATGATATCCTTACGTTGGCCGGTTCCAACGCCCGTGCTTTGTTGAACGATGGCAAAGGCTATACGAACTTCGAGTTAGATATGGAGGTACGTACCACGACCGGTGGCAAAGGTTATATTGGTATCCATACAGACGCTACGGATCGTAAAGGATACCGTATCGCCTTGAACAACGATCGGGAAGATCCGGTTTGGTGGCGGATGACGGGTAGCTTGGTGTCAGTCCGGAACCTGACGAAGAGTTTCGTGAAAGAGAACGAATGGTTCAAGATGAATATCCGGGTAGAAGGACGGCTTATCCGGGTGCGGATTAATGGTGAGACTGTCGTAGAATATATAGAGCCTTCCAAACCTTTCCGTTTGAAGGAGAACGCTAAAGCATTGTTATCCCAAGGTACTATCTCGCTGGTGGGTACGGGACGTGGAAATCTTCAGTTTAAGAATATCTCTTTAGAGGCGTTCAGCGCGAAAGGAATAGACATTCCCGCTCAATGGGCGAATGCCGTGGATGAGCAGACGGACGAGATTATTCGTTTGCACCAAGAGGACTTCCCCGTGCTTGATTATCATGTTCATTTAAAAGGTGGATTGACGAAGGAAGTAGCCGCACGGCAGTCACGCCAGACGGGTGTTAATTATGGCTTGGCTATCAATTGTGGCATCGGCTTCTCGATCACGAACGATACGGAGTTGTATAATTATCTGGAGACCATGCGTACCCAACCCTTTATCTTGGCTATGCAAGCGGAAGGACGTGAGTGGGTAACAACCTTTTCGGAGGCGGCCCGCAACAGCTTTGACTATGTGTTTACCGATGCCATGACGTTTCTGGATCATAAGGGGCGGCGTACGCACCTATGGGTAAACAAGGAAGTGATTATCGATGATGAGCAAGCATATATGGATATGATGTTGGACCGTATCTGTTCTGTCTTGGAAGAGCCGGTCGATATGTACGTGAATTCCTGTTTCCTTCCCGATGCGATGAGTGACCGATATGATATGTTTTGGACAGAAGAGCGTATCGACCGTTTCGTGAATGCCTTGGCAAAAAGTGGAAAGGCTTTGGAGATAAACGAGCTTTATCATATTCCGAATAAAGCGATCATTCAGAAAGCGAAAGCCGCGGGTGTAAAGTTCACGTTCGGTTCCAACAATATCACGCCGGAGGTAGGAACGCTCGATTATTGTATCCGTATGAAAAAGGAATGCGGTTTGACGGCGCAAGATATGTATAAACCACACATTAATATATAAGATTAGTTTTAAGGTCTGAACAAACATTAGATTTAAGGTAGAGGTATTAGTGCTTTAGGCAAAGATTGTTAGGTTTCGAGATAAGATACATATGGAGTTACAGTTATAATATAATAGGTCGATTACTATAGGACAAAACATCTTATTTACTATATATAAAGATAATCATATATAGTTACATTCCACAAACCACGACGTGAACTGTACAGACCACGACGTGAATTATACAAACCATGCTGTGGTCTGTACGATTCACGCCGTAGTTTGTAGAATGTAACTGTATCTTACGAAGAATAAACAGGCTCTTGAATAACTATTCTAGCTGAAGTGTAGCGTTTTTATCTTATAGGAAAATAGCGGTGAATTCCTTTTCGAAATTCGGGGTGAATGCGCCTTTCCCCAGATTCTCCTTGATCTCCTCGATCGGCCAGAAACGTCCTCCGTCCAGTTCCTCGGGATCGGGGGTGATGGGGCCATCGTAAGTGGTCCGGAAGCTGTTTACCAATTCTTTCTCTATGGAAGACTCGAATATATAACGTTTGATGAAGACAGGCGTAAAATCAGTAATGCCCAATTCCTCACGAACCTCACGGCGCAGGGCCTCTTCCACGCTTTCTCCATAATCAATAAGCCCACCTACGGCCGTGTCCCATTTTCCCGGTTGTATATCCTTGTTCATGGAACGTTTTTGGAGATATAGATCTCCATCCTTATTAAAGATATGTAAATGGATTACGGGATGCAGCAACTTACTTCCGCTATGACATTCCTTGCGAGTAGCCTTTCCGATCGTCTCACCTTCCTCGTTTACCAGAGGAAACCATTCTGTTCTCATATTTTAAATAGACTTTAATTTACTGATAACCGTACCTAACTCCTCATCCGTTAAATTATTTCCATACGTAGCGTAATCCAAGCGGAACGTACATCCATTCTTGTATTCAGAGCAGCCATAAGCGGTTTTGCCCCGGAGGATAGAGCCTTTGTGACAGATGGGGCAAACGGGCTTATCCGTTGATGGAAGCTCCAATTCAGGAGTAGCCTCTGCTTTCTCTTTCTCTTTCTTGGCACGAGGCTTACGAGGTTTCTTTTCCTTTTTCTCCTTGGGTTCGTCTTTGGGAGTTTCTTTAGCTGCTTTAGACGTATCCTCAATCGTAATCGTTCGCCGGGTTTGGTCGGAAAGGACGTTTATGACGACCTCGTTTACCATCTGCTTCAACTCATCCAGAAAAGTACGGGCCTCATAAGTCCCTCGTTCAATCTGGCGTAGTTTCTTTTCCCAAAGCCCCGTCAACTCTGCGCTTTTCAGCAGTTCCTCATGGATCGTGCCGATCAATTCCGCACCGGTAGCGGTGGAATAAAGATTCTTACGTTCCTTTCGTATATAATTACGCTTAAATAAAGTCTCGATGATCGCCGCACGGGTAGAAGGACGGCCGATACCGTTTTCCTTTAAGGCATCCCGCAGCTCGTCATTATCCACTAATTTACCGGCGGTTTCCATCGCCCGCAATAAAGTAGCTTCCGTATAAGGTTTCGGAGGCTGGGTCCAAGTCTCTTTCAAGATCGGTTTATGCGGGCCACTTTCTCCTTTCACGAAATCGGGCAATACGCCTTCTTCCTCGGTGGGTTCAGCCTCCGGATCTTTCTGCTCGGCTCCGAATACGACACGCCAACCCGGTTTGAGGATTTGCTTTCCAGTCACCTTGAATTCTACCTTATCCACTTGACCTAAGACCGTAGTGGTCGATATCTCGCAATCCGGATAAAAGGCGGCGATAAAACGACGGGCTACCAAATCGTACACCTTCCGTTCCGTATCCGTAAGATTGCGGGCGGGGACTCCGGTAGGGATGATCGCATGGTGATCGGTAACCTTCGAGTTGTCAAACACTTTCTTGCTTTTCGGCAATTTCTGATTCATCAAAGGAGCGGTAAGCTCCGTATAATCCACCAACCCTTTCAAGGTATTGGGAACTTTCGGATAGATATCATCACTAAGGAAAGTCGTGTCTACACGTGGGTAGGTTGTCACCTTCTTCTCGTAGAGCGATTGGATCAACTTTAGCGTATCGTCCGCCGTAAACGCGAATTTCTTATTACATTCCACCTGCAACGAGGTCAAGTCGAATAGGCGGGGGGCGAATTCCTTCCCTTTCTTCTCGGTGATACTGGTAACAGTAAAATCCTGTTCCTTTACCTTCTCCAGAAAAGCCTCGCCTTCCTCTTTCTTCGTGAACTTACCTTTCGTGGTGGAGAAAGTCGTATTCCTGTAAATGGTCTTTAATTCCCAATAGGGTTCCGGCTTGAAATTGTCGATCTCGGCTTGCCGGTTTACGATCAAGGCGAGCGTTGGGGTTTGCACACGGCCGATCGATAATACCTGCCGGTTCTGCCCGTAGCGCAAGGTATAAAGGCGGGTGGCGTTCATCCCCAGCAACCAGTCGCCGATGGCACGGGATAGCCCGGCCTCATATAACTTATTGAATTCCGTCTGTTCTTTGAGTTTTTGGAAACCTTCCCGGATCGCCTCCTCCGTAAGCGAGGAGATCCAAAGGCGGTAGACCGGGCATTTACAACCTGCCTTTTGCATGACCCAGCGTTGGATCAGCTCTCCCTCTTGGCCGGCATCACCGCAGTTAATGACCATCTCGGCATTTTGCATCAGGCTCTCGATTACCTTGAATTGTTGCTCATACGTAGGATTCTCGATTAGTTTGATACCGAACCGGGGAGGGATCATAGGTAGTGACCCCAGACTCCAGCGTTTCCAGTTCTCTGCGTATTCATGCGGTTCTTTCAGGGTACACAAATGCCCGAATGTCCAAGTTACCTGATATCCGTTTCCTTCGATATACCCATTCATTCGTTGGGTTGCCCCTAATACTTCCGCGATTTCCCGGGCCACACTCGGCTTTTCGGCGATACAAACTTTCATCAATACATCATCCTTTCTTAAATGAACAGACAAAAATACATGATTATTTCCGAATGAGCAAAGATGTTTGTTATCGTGAGTTTATAAAGCTGTATGATGGAGTTGCTGATTTTGGTTCAATTTGTTTTTACCTTTGGGAATTTTGCATACATTTGAACCTATGTAATCGAAGTGGGAGAATAAGTCGAATGGCAGACATTGATTCAGAGAAAGAAAGAAGGCTTGTGGCGGACTTGCTAGAAGGGGACGAGTCGGCCTTTTGTGAATTATATGCCCTGTATAAGGACCGCTTGATGTGGTTTTCCTTGAAATTCCTTAAATCCCGGGATATGGCGGAAGATGTTTTTCAGGATGCTTTCGCCTCTATTTGGCAGAATCGCCGTTTCTTGAACCCGAATGTACCTTTTGGCCCGTATGTGTATACGATCGTGAAAAATCGGATCTTAAACCTGTTGGCGGGACTGGATCGTGAGTTGGAGCTGAGGGATAAGATACGGTCCGCCTCATTGGATAGCACGAACGAGACGGAGGACTCGGTATTGGATACGGATTTAAATGCATTGTTGGATAAGGCGCTTGAAACGTTGACCCCACAACAAAAAAGGGTTTTTGATATGAGCCGTAAAGATATGAAATCCCATAAGGAGATAGCCGACAGTTTGGGTATCTCGGTATATACGGTACAACAACATATCTCTACGGCCTTGAAAGTGATTCGGGCGTTTCTGGCTAAATATGCGGAGACTTATATGGAGCTACTGCTCTAAATGCATCTCCCTTATTCATATTCCCGATAGGCACCAAACCGGGCTAAACGATCCTCGCCGAGTTGTTCCGGTACAGGTTGCGGGGAGAGGCCCAAGCCTTCGTTGATCTGTTCCCAAAGTCCTGTACGGGTATAGGTTTGATGCACTTTCTGGAAATGAGTGGATTGCAATAAATCCTTGGCTTCTTGATATTGCTTCCTATCGATCAGTAGCTGTACCTTTCGCTCGGCCACCCATTCGTCAGAGGATGCGTTTATCTTATCCAGCCATTTTTGCCGTTCCGGTAAAGCCTCGGTTCCAAATTTCTTTAATACTTTATCCCGCTCGATAACCAACTGGGGATGTAGGTTCAGCCACGAGGTCTCGGGGATAGCGGCGTAGGCATCTCTCGCTTTTTCCCACGCCTGCCGACGGACATATAGCCTTGCCAATAAAGCTTTTGCCAGATCGATATCCGGGATGGATAGTTGTTCGATCGCCTCCTCTACACGTTCTCTTCCAGCCAACCAAGTCCCATAGTGGAATTGCCAATAATCCCGTTCCGGCTGGGGAGATATTTGGATCGCCCAACGAAAAGCATCGTCCAGATCTTCCATGCCGGATGGAGCCCACTGCCCGTCTTCCGGATAGGGGGCGGCGGGAAGCATGGACTTATTCTTATAGGCATCGGCTAAGGCGATCCAGATGGAAGATTCATTCTTCCGGGCCCAGTCGAATAGCGGGATGCGATCGATCGGGCGAAGCCTTAATGCCGGAACCTTTAAGGAATAGATATCCAAAGGATGATCTGTCGGTATCCAATATTCTACGTGATTCTTTTTCTCGCCGGGACGCAATTCGAGCTTGATAGATTGGTCGCTGATCGGGCCACCTTGGATTTCTACGTAAGGCTGCCGGTCGGGGGTACTGAGCATGGACCATTCCTTGTCGCCGGCTACGCCATAACTGGATTCGTCGGCGATATGATAGAGCCCGCTGCCCAAGGAGGGAGTGTAGGCCCCGAAAGCATTCACGTCTTTCGTTTTCCAGAAGTAGCCGGTCATCTCTTTGATATCCCGTTCATGATGGGTTCCTTCGGTTTTCCAGTCGATCGTGTCCAACGTGGAGGCATGGGATAATACGGTCCCGTTCGGGAAATCGTATTGGGTATCCGGTGCGCAAGGAAGGGCGGCGTTGGACCATGACATCCATGGATAGGCTGGCTTTCCCGGGTTGTAGTAAACAACCCTTTGGGTAAGGCATTCGTCTTTATCTCCTAAGGAATATTCTACAGACCATTGCATACCGTAATGAGATTCCCGTTCTCCGCATGTTACATATGTGCGGTCTCCCGTATGATCGATCTGATAAAGCACCGGCTCATTTTGCGTGGGAGAGTGGGAGATCGGGAAACTGACCTCGATCCCCCCGGCCACGAAATAGAAACGGGGTAATATCCGTGTGTATTTGATTACGTCTGGCCTGTACAAGACCTCCTTGCCGCTCTCCTTGTGAGTGAGGGATATTACTTTCCCGCAAAGATCGGGGCAGATGATAGCCTTGACTTTCTCGTTCTCTAGCGAGATCATCCGGTACCTTTTAGGCACCGGACGATTTGAGGTCTCGCTATAACTCATATAGGGGTATACGCCATTCGGGTCCAAGGCGGTCGGTAGCGGGCCGGTGGGCGTCAATACGTGCGTCAGCTGTATCTGGTCGAACTCCTCGCAAACAACACCTGTTGTCTGCGAGAAGGCCGGCCCTGCGGCTACGCTTGCCATGAGTGATAGGATTAAACGATATGCTTTCATGTCTTTCCTGCTATATAAGCCCATTATTTCGCCAAAAGATCGGACAGTTGACGGATGATGAGGTTACCCTTACGTACATTCGCCGAGATCTTGTTCTCATCGAACTCTTTCTCTTTCGGGAAGATAGACAAATGTTGGTCTAGCTGCTTCAATAAGCCTTGAGCTTGAGCGTTACCCGATTGGGCGGTCAGTTCCCGTAAGATACGGACCTTCTCGAAATCCACGATACCTTCTCTCATTTTCTCGAAGCGGATGCAACTTTTGCCTCCCGGATATACCATGTAGCAATCGCCTGCTGCCCAAGAGCCATGACGTGCGTCGCGATCGGCATCTTCCGGCCAAGCGTCGTAAGCCCATCGCAAGAAGCCGTCATAACCATACGCCATTACATACCAACTGATCCAACGTCCCTCGATAGGAGGTGAGAACACGAAGTTGTTCGGGATCGGCGGGTTACAGCATACGTATACGGTGGACGTGCGTCCGGTGGCGGCCCGTGCCTTTTGCTCGGCGATGGTAGGTTCCTCTCCGTAAAGGAAAGAATAATCGTCCAGCAGTCCGTCCAATTCCTTATGCCAATTGCCGGCGTAAGTGATCTTCCAGCATTTATCATGGTTACGCACGACATTGATAGCCGCTAAGGTCTCTTCCATCGGATTCTCGTTGATTCCGATATAGGTGATGTCCAACCAGCTTTTAGCTTCCAGATGGAACTTGAAATCCGTGAGGAAGATATTCCACATCTTCTTGAATTCCTTCGAGCTTGGCGCCCAGTTGATATAAGAATAATCGCCCGTAGCCTCGTCCTTATAGCGGTGACGGAATCCCCAAGGAATCGGGGTATAGAGGGTGATTGCCTCGTCGATGCCACATTCCATCGCTAATTCTACGTACTCGTCGAAGATTTTGTAGTCGAAGGCCCATGTGCCGTCTGCTTTCTTGATCCACTCGATCATGCCCCCCTCGATCATATAAGAGTTATCGGACCAAGGAGAATGTACTCCATAAGTCGTGATGTAGGTACCACCTGCGTCGGCATAATGCTTCAAATGCTGCTTGAGAAGCATTTTATGTTCTGGTGACCACGGTTCCACGTGATTGTACCATGCCACGGCCCACGGGTTCTGCCATAGGTCCAGACGGTATTTCCAGTCTTTCGGATAGGGGAGCAACTGCTTTTGCACCACGATCTCCAGATTCAATAGTTGAGGAGCCTTGCCTTTCGCCCGTACTTCCACCTGTCCTTTATACGTACCGGGAGCGGTTCCTCTCGGCACATCCACCATCATCCATACCGGACGGGTGGTTTGGGAAGGGAGATCGAAGCGGTCCAGCGTCTCGAAACGGTCGGGCATCAGGAAGCCGGATTTGTAGGGAGATTCCCCGCAGATGGCTTTTTTCTCAGCATACGGATAATTGGACAATACGTAACGCACCAACTCGAAGGTAATCCGGTCTTTCGGGATGATGTTTCCCTCGGCGCTCCTCAAGTCCTGCGTAGAGACACGTACTTGTTCCAACGCTTCTGACGACCATACCAATATCTGGGCATTCGCTCTTTCCCCCCTCCAAACGGTCGTAGAGTAGGAAGATGATAAATCGTTGTTATGGTTTACGGGTACTTCCTTCCGGAAATAAAGCCGGTCGGTCGATCCGAATGCGGAATGGATACCCGCCTGATTGTTCCAAGCGGGTTCATTTACGCAAAAATCAAATGTTAACTCCGGGTCATAGTGATGACTCCGTACAGGGACAAACGTGGAATCCATCTGCCCCGGATACACTTGGCCTAGACTGATATGAGAATAAATAAAAAAACTAGCTATCGCTAAAAAGTATTTCTTCATGCTATAAAAATTTAAGATAATTCATATTTAAATGGGATTCCCCTCCCAGATAGGTAGGCCCTCCCTTCTCGTATAGGTTGGGCCTACCCTCATATATATAGTCGCTTATTCTTGGAAAAACCCTTACCAGCCCGGGTTCTGTTCCAAGGTTCCTTTCGACAATTGTACCTGTTGCAAAGGTATCGGTGACAGCCAATGCTTCGGTGTCTGGAACTTACGGGCGGATGCGGGTTGGGCGATGATAAAGCCTTCGCTATCTACCTGTATATCCTGTCCGATCACCAACTCCGGGAATTTCTGTTGATACTCCGTACCCGCGAATTTCACGCCACGGATCGCAAGGGGAAGAACTGTTTCCGCCGTGCCCCAACGACGTAGGTCGTCCCTACGGTATCCTTCGAATGCCAGTTCCACGGTTCTCTCACGCCGGATCTCTTCCAGCATATTCAGTCCGTTTGTAGCTACAAACGCATTGGTCAAGCGAGGCATATTCGCCCGGTTTCGCAGGTCATTAATGGTCAGGTCTAATTGCTCGTCCGTGATCTGTCCGTTCTTCTCGTATAAAGCCTCGGCGAGGATCAGCAGTACTTCGGCGTAACGAAACTCCTTGAAGTCGTATTCGCCGATGAATTGAGCGGCATCCAATGTCTCATCCAAGAACTTACGGATCATATAGCCTGTGCGTGTAGCGCTATTCCCTACAAATCCCGGATAGGTAGGTGTCCAAAGACCTCCCTCGAAAAAGATCTCGCTACCGGGAACGATAAACGTCTGCTCCATACGGGAGTCCCGGTTCTCGAATTCACTCGTCTGGTATTGGAATCCCTTAAATAAAGGGGATTTATCGATGGGCAGACCATCGTTACATAAATACATATCCGCAAGGTTTTTTGTAGGAACCATGGCACCGAACCAAAGTTCCCGTGTCCAGTTATGGGTCACTCTCAATTTATAATAACGCCTTGCCAATAAGACCTCCTTGCTATCATCCCCCTCTAAGATATGTAGATATTTATAGCTTTCCTTCCCTTTATCCCGGAACAAGGCGTATTCCTTGGAATCCACTAAGGCTTGGGCGGCATCGATAGCCGATTGGATATACATATCGGCATTGGAGCCTTGATGGTATTTCTCCCAAGTTCCCTCGTACAAGGATACGCGAGCTTTTAACGCTAAGGCGGCCCCTTGCGTGGTACGGCCCAATTCCTCGGTAGTCAACTGGCTTTGCTTGGGAAGCAAAGGAATCGCCTTATCGAGATCATCGATGATAAAATCAATGATCTCCTGCTGGGAGGAGCGAGGCGTGTAAAGCTGTTCCGAGGAGGTATTCAAGGGAATCTCTATCTTGGGAACCCCTCCGTAGAATTTGACCAGTTTCCAGTAGTTGTAGGCCCGGAAGAAATAAGCCTCCGCCTTCCAGCGTCCGATCTCGTCATCGGTCAATCCAGACTCCTCCGCTTTCTTGAGCAGATAGGAAGTGGATTGGATGAATTTCCAAGGCTCATCCCAATCATCCGAATTGACCGGTGCTAAATAAGAACCATCGCTTACGTCGTCCGCCCCCGAACCGAAAGCGATATCCGAGTTCTTATCTATATATTGGGAGGCCTCCATCAGGCTGAAGTAGAAATCATTGGCGGCCAACTCGAAATCGGAAGGCTTTTGCCAAAATACGGCGTCGGACACTTGATCCATAGGTGTCATATCCAAGTCGCAACTAGATAGCCCGAGTGTGGCCGATAGCGCTATAATTATATTAAATCGTCTCATACTGCTAATTTGTTTTTTCGTGGAACCTTAGAAAGTTAAGTCAATACCGAAAGAATAATAACGTTGGAACGGATAATTGAATCCGGCTTTGTCCGACTCGGGGTCCCATCCTCCTTTTACGTTATGTATCTCGAATAGATCCTGTCCGCTTACGTAAAAGCGTGTCCGTTCGATGCCTAGTTTCTGTAATGCGCCTTTGGGGAGCGTGTAGCCTATCTGGATATTCTTTAGGCGAATGTAGGCGGCGTTGATCTTTTGCAGGGTGGATGCCTGATAATTCCAATGCCGGATCTCTCCATGCGTCAAGCGGGGATAATAGGCGTCCGGGCGATCCTCGTTCCATGTCTGGCCGTAGTAGAACTGGGGCGGGTATCTCCACCAGTCGCTCCAAGGCATGGCGAAGTCTCCTTCACGGAACAAGGTGCGCTTGGCAACTCCTTGGAAGAATACGCTGATATCGAAGTTGTTCCATTTAGCGCCCAGATTCAATCCGAAGGAATAGCGGGGAGTGGTGGAGCCAACGTATTCGGCGTCGCCGTCATCCCCATCTTTGTCACCGTAGGTGGAGATCTTACCGTCGCCGTTCAAATCCTTGAACTTCGCATCTCCGATGCCGATATTGGAAGGTACGCCCTCTAGTTTCTTATAAGCGTCGAGATCCGCTTGGTCCTTGATCACGCCATCGTATACGTAAGCGAAATAGGAATTCATGGGATAACCTTCCCGGGTCTCGTTCAATCCTAGTTTATAGGTATCGGCACCTCCGTATTCAACTAATTTGTTCACGGCGTCGGTCAACTGGAATTGGGCAGAGTATTCAACGTTGCCGATCTTGTCAGTCCAGTTCAATGTCAACTCGAAGCCGTTCGTGCGTAATTTACCCGAGTTCGAGTAGGGTGCCTCCGCGCCTAACATGCTGGGATAAGTTACCGGAATTAACATATTATTATTCATTTTTACGAAATAATCAAACGAGAAGCCGAGGCGGGAATCAAGGAAAGCGGCATCGACACCCACGTTGACATTCTCCAGAATTTCCCATGTCCGGTCTACCCCGGCCAATACGTCTAAGCCCATGGCTTGGCTTTGGGAACCGTTTCCGAACGGATAGATTAATTTAGTTCCCCAGCCATCGTCCCTAAACTTTAGCAACTGGATATAGTCATACAGGCGGATACCTTCTTGGTTTCCGGTCTGTCCGTATGATGCTCTTAACTTCAGCTCATTGAATACCTTGGAGTTTTTCAAGAAGTTTTCTTGCGAGATACGCCAGCTGGCGGAGACTCCGGGAAACATTCTCCACCTGTTGCCGGGGGCGAAACGGGAACTACCGTCATAACGGAAGTTTGTCTCCAGAATGTACTTGTTCTTAAAGCTGTAGCCTAGGCGGGCGAAGGTAGAGCCGGTAGCCCAATGCTCGGCTTTGGCGTCGTTCTTCATATTTCCCGTGCCTCCGAGGTTAAGCTCCCACAGCTCATCCGAGATGAAGTTATCACGGCGTGCCATGAACATGCGGACTTCCTCCGTCTCGTAGGCCATACCTAACATGGCGTCCAGATGGTGGTCCGGGCCGAAGTTCTTATCGTAATTCAAGTAGGCCGTGTAATTTTGGTAAACGGTCTCTTCTGTCGTGCGATCCACGGCAGACTGCTCCGGACTTCCCGCTCCGGTGTAGTAGGTGATATTATTGTCCCATGTATAAAGAGGGATCGCTTTCGCTATGTCCTCATTGTTCTTGTTCTTATAATTAACACCGGCTTGGGCGGTTAAGGTCAGTCCGTCGATAATGTTGGCGATTAACCTGAAATTACCATTCATCTCCCGGGTCTTGAACGTGGCGGTCTCGCTCTCTTTGGCCAACGCTACGGCATTGCTCCAGCCTCCTTGGGTGAAGAAGTTACCATCGGCATTATAGACCGGGTGGTTAGGCATATCCAGAATCGCCTCACCGATTACCCACGCTCCGTTGCTGCCTACATCGGTACGTTTATTATTGTCCAAGGCTACTTTGGTTTCCAGCTTTAACCAATCCGTGATCCTATAATCGTAGTTCATACGTAGATTATACTTGGTGTTATTGTCGTCGGCATATTTTACGACTCCGAATTGCTTGCTATAACCGGCGGATAAATAATAATTGGATTTCTCGCCGCCACCGGAGATAGTGAGATTGTGCTTATGCTGAACGCCGTTGTTCAACAGCTCGTCCATCCAGTCCGTGTTCGTAAAGAACAATTTCCATCCTCCATACAACGGGTGATCGATCGGATTCGGGTCGTTGGACAAGATCCTATCCAGAAGCTCTTGCGTATACATAGGGGCGGAGCCGTTATGGATATTGGCCTCGTTGTCCATGATCGCCATCTCATAATTGGTTGGCGCTTTCATCATACCGGTCATCTTGGAGATCGACAAGTTTCCATTGTAAGTGATCTTAGGTGCGCCGGTCGCTCCCTTCTTGGTCGTAATCAAGACAACGCCGCCTGCGGCCCGTGCTCCGTAAATAGAGGCGGAGGCATCTTTTAAGACGGAGATGGCATCGATATCCTGCGGATTGATCACCGGGAATACCATCTACTAAAACCAGCGGGGCACTGTCTCCGTTAGCGGATGAGACTCCACGTATGTTCATCTTAAAGTCCTCGTTACCCGGCTGGCCGGAGCTTCGTTGGATAACCATCCCCGGTATTTCTCCCTGCAAGGCGGATAGCACGTTGGTCACGGGCTTAGATTCGATAACCTCGGAGGTGACTTTCGAGATCGCTCCGGAAAGATTGCTTCGTTTCTGTGTTCCGTAACCAATCACGACTACCTCGTCAAGCTTTTGGGCGTCTTCCTTTAGCTGGATATTAAGGGTCTTGTTGTTGCCTACGGCCACTTCTTCCGATAAATAGCCGATGTAAGATATGAGCAGGATCGATTTACCGTTCGCCTCGATGCTATACTCACCGTTCAGGTCGGTAACTGTCCCTTTGGACGTACCTTTTACCACGACGTTCGCCCCGATGATCGGTTCGCCCTGTTCATCTGTAATGATACCGGTCACTTTCCGGTCTTGTGTCACTGGAACGGAGGCGTTGCCCGCATTTCCGAGACTGACGGCTATCGTGTTATTCTCTCGCTTAAAATAAAGATTGGCTTGCCGGGTGATCTCGTTCAATACGCTGTTGATGGGAGCGTTCTTGAACTTTAGGTTAACTTGTACGTTCCGGTTCGCTATGGCTTCTCCATAGAAAAACTTTAATCCTGTCTGCTTCGACAAATCATCGAAGACTTTTTGTATGGGTTGGTTTTTTACTTGAATCGTTATTCTTTCTTTTTGATTTTCTTGGGCTTGCAGAGGCTTAGGGGAGCTTAACGCTAAAAAAACTAAAATAATAGAACAACACATCCAATTATACCTAGTAATAGTTGGAAAGTTCATAATTTTGTATGTTTAAAGGTTGTTTTTATACACTTTTAAAAACAGTCCGATTTATGTAATCTCCAAGGGGGTCCAATCCAAGGGTGTACATATCGGGAAAGATAAAGGGAGATCGAAGGTCAGAGGTCGGTTTCCCTTTT
>ERZ825159.2307-NODE-2307-length-15745-cov-5.311600_pt1 | contig 15745 bp, 16 predicted proteins | sample MGYA00519932_ERZ825159 | MGnify/ENA primary metagenome ERZ825159 (study PRJEB31778, sample SAMEA3449191) | human gut metagenome | biome: human gut; feature: human-associated habitat; material: faeces | place: United Kingdom | collected 2010/2012 ...
TGATCTACGACCTGCACTTCGTGTCCGACAGCAAGCTCTGCGTGCTGGCCGAGGATGCGCTCAGCTTCTACGATCTGGACGGGAAGCTGCTCGGCAGCTTCTCCTACGGCGAGTCGTACCTCAAGGACTACACGACCGACGGCAGCGGCTGTCTGACGCTCGTGATGAACCTCTATCAGGCGGGCAACCGCTATACCGTCCTGACCGTCGGCTATGACGGCGCGGAGCTCGGCCGCCTGTCCTCCGGCGAGCAGATCCTCGATATCTCCGCCGCAGGCAAATATCTGGCGATCCTGACGAGCAGCTCGCTCTCCATCTATGACCAGACCCTGCAGGAATACGATGTTTCCGACAATACCGCGGGCGCGGCCAGCGTGGTCATGCGCGCCGACGGCTCTGCAATCCTGCTGGCCAACGGCCACGGGACCCTGTATGTCCCGTAAAACTTTTTCCAAAAATCGTTTACAATTCTGCAACGATACGACTGCCTGTCTGTGATATACTCTTTAGAAGCAAAAGCACGATAAGGAGACACCTCTATGAAACCGACCTTATGCTCAAGATGCAAAAAGAATCTTGCAGTGATCTTTATTACAAAAATTGACGGCGGAAAGACCGTCAACGAGGGCTTGTGCCTCAAGTGCGCGAAGGAAATGGGCATCAAGCCCGTCGACGATATGATCGAGCGGATGGGCCTGTCGGAGGATGATCTGGAAAACCTCAACGGCGAAATGACCGAAGCCATGAACGGGCTGGAGGGACTGCTCGGCCAGAACCAAAGCGATGACGATGAGGCCGACGAGAACGACAGCCAGACCGCGACCTTCCCGTTCCTCGGCCGCCTTTTCGGCGGGCAGAACGGCGACGCGCCCGCGCCTGCGGACGGCGCGGCGGACGGCCCGGGCCGCGCCGAGCGCGGCAAGAAGAACGACAAGGCCGCCAAGCATAAATTTCTTGACAGCTATTGCATCAACCTCTCCCAGCGCGCCCGCGACGGCAAGCTCGACGCGGTGATCGGCCGCGACGAGGAGATCGAGCGCGTCGTTCAGATTCTCAACCGCCGCCAGAAGAACAACCCCTGCCTCATCGGCGAGCCGGGCGTCGGCAAGACGGCCATCGCCGAGGGCCTTGCCCAGCGCATCGCCGCGGGCGAGGTGCCCTTCAAGCTCCGCAGCAAGGAGGTCTATCTCCTTGACCTCACCGCGCTCGTCGCCGGCACGCAGTTCCGCGGCCAGTTCGAGAGCCGCATGAAGGGTCTTATTGAGGAGATCCGCAAGCTCGGCAACATCATTCTCGTCATCGACGAGGTGCATAACATCGTCGGCGCGGGCGACGCCGAGGGCAGCATGAACGCCGCCAATATTTTGAAGCCCGCCCTCTCGCGCGGCGAAATTCAGGTCATCGGCGCGACGACCTTCAACGAGTACCGCAAGCACATCGAGAAGGACACCGCGCTCGAGCGCCGCTTCCAGCCCGTCACGGTCAACGAGCCGAGCATGGAGGATACGCTCAAAATTCTCAAGGGCATCGCCCACTACTACGAGTCCTTCCACGGCGTGAAAATTCCCGACGGTATCCTGCGCCAGGCCGTCGTGCTTTCCGAACGCTACATCACCGACCGCTTCCTGCCGGACAAGGCCATCGACCTGATCGACGAGGCGTGCTCGGATATGAACCTGCATGACAAGAACATCAACCGCCGCATGGAGCTGCGCCGCGAGCTGGATGATTACGCCAAGGAGCGCGAGCTGCTCGAGGCGGAGACCGAGAACCCCGACTTCGAGCGTCTGGCTGAGCTGAAAAGTCTGGAGCTTCAGGCGCAGAGCGAGCTGGACGCGCTTTGCGCGCAGGGCGATCCCGAGCTGACGATGGACAATCTCGCCCGCGTGATCGAGCTGTGGACGAAAATTCCCGCCAGCCGCATCCGCGAGGCCGAGTTCAAGCGCCTGAGCGAGCTGGCCGACCGCCTGAAAAAGCACATCATCGGGCAGGACGAGGCCGTGGACGCGGTCGCCGCGGCCATTCGCCGCGGGCGCGTGGGCATCAGCCCGAAGCACAAGCCCGTGAGCTTCATTTTCGTCGGCCCCACCGGCGTGGGCAAGACGGAGCTGGTCAAGCAGCTTGCCGCCGACCTTTTCGACTCGCCCGACTCGCTCATTCGTCTCGATATGTCAGAGTTTATGGAGAAGCACTCCGTCTCGCGTCTCGTCGGCTCCCCTCCGGGCTACGTCGGCTATGACGAGGCCGGTCAGCTGACCGAAAAGATCCGCCGCAAGCCCTACGCTGTCATTCTCTTCGATGAGATCGAGAAGGCGCATCCGGATGTGCTGAACGTCCTGCTGCAAATTCTCGACGACGGCGAGGTGACCGACGCGCACGGCCGCAAGGTCAACTTTGAAAACACCGTCATCGTCATGACCTCCAACGCCGGCAGCGACCGCAAGGAGGGCAGCGTCGGCTTCGGCCGCAGCGTCAGCGAGCAGAACCGCGAGCGCACGATGAAGGCGCTCGGCGAGTTCCTGCGTCCCGAGTTCATCAACCGCGTGGACGAGATCATCTGCTTCAATCGCCTCGACGAGAAGAACTTCGTATCCATCGCCCGCATCATGCTCGACGAGCTGGCGGCCAGCCTGAAGGAGAAGGGCTTCACCTTCACCTACGACGATGCCGTCGCCGCGTATCTGGCGAACAAGTCCTACTCGCTCACCTACGGCGCGCGCAACCTGCGCCGCACCATCCAGAAGGAGCTGGAGGACGTCATCGCCACGCGCATCATCGACTCCTACGACCACCCCGTCACACAGCTGCGCGCCGTGATGAAGGACGGCGCGATCGACCTTTTGAGCCTATAATAAAAAGAAAGAAAAAGGGGAGAGAGGACATGAGAAATCCGTTCCGCAAGGACATTGAGCCGCGCTGTGCCTACTGCGCCCACGGCTCTGCGGTGAACGAGCGCGAGGTCGCCTGCTCGCGCAGGGGCGTGGTGGACGGCAGCGACCACTGCCGCCACTTCCGCTACGACCCTCTGCGCCGCGTGCCGCCGCGGCCCGCCTCGCTCGATCCCAAAGCGCACTCGCCGGAGGATTTTTCCCTCTGAGAGTTATATAAAAATGAAGAGAGAAGGACGCATCATGGAGATCAAAACCGTTTACGCCGTCTATTTCAGCGCTACCGGAAGGACCCGCAAGGTCGTCACCACCCTGGCAAACGCCATTGCGCAGACGCTGGAGCTGCCGCTCGAGACCGTCGACTTCACCCTGCCTGCCGCGCGGGAGGAGACCTATGCCTTCACGGACAAGGACCTCGTGATCTTCGGCACGCCGACCTACGCCGGCAAGGTGCCCAACAAGCTCCTGCCCTTTGTGCAGACCGGCTTTGCCGGAAACGGCGCGCTTGCCGTGCCGGTCGTGACCTTCGGCAACCGCAGCTTTGATAACTCCCTCGCCGAGCTGTGCGCGAGTCTGGAGAATGCGGGCTTCCACACCATCGCCGCCGGTGCGTTCGCCTGCCAGCACGCCTTTTCGGATACGCTGGCTGCGGGCCGTCCCGACCGCGAGGACATGACCGTGCTCGCGCAGCTCGGCGCGGCGGTCGTGACGAAGCTCGGCAAAATGACCGAGATCCCCGCGCCTGTTCAGGTCGACGGCGACGCGGACGCGCCCTACTACCGTCCCCTCGGACTGGACGGCGAGCCGAAAAACTTCCTCAAGGCCAAGCCGCAGACCGACCGGAGCAAATGCACCGGCTGCGGCGTGTGCGCGGCGCTCTGCCCGATGGGCAGCATCAGCCGCGAGGACCCCGCCGAGGTCACGGGCGTGTGCATCAAGTGCCATTCCTGCGTGCGGAACTGCCCGACGGGCGCGAAGTATTTCGACGACGAAGCCTTCCTTTCGCACAAGGCGATGCTCGAGCGCGACTACACCCGCCGCGCCGAGGATAAGCTCTTCCTGTAAAGCAGCAAAAAGGAGTCCCCTGTCCGTGCGGACAGGGGACTCCTTTTCATCACAGGAAGTTGGCGAATACTGAGGCGCCGGCCACGGTCAGCAGTCCGGCCACGACGATGGACAGGCCGCTCATCGCGCCCTCCACCTCGCCGATCTCGATGGCCTTTGCCGTGCCGAGCGCGTGCGCGGCGGAGCCGATGGCTACGCCCTTGGCGATCGGCTCGGTGATGCGGAACACGCGGCAGACGGCGACGGCGATGACGTTGCCGAGGATGCCGGTAATGATGATCATGGCAACGGTCAGCGTCACATAGCCGCCGAGCTCCTCAGAGACGCCCATGCCGATGGCGGTCGTGATGGACTTCGGCAGGAGCGTGACGTACTCCTCATGCGAAAGACGGAAGGCGAGGCTCAGCGCCAGCACGCTGCACAGCGTGGTGAGCACGCCCGAGAGGATACCGGCGAGAATGGCCCTCCAGCTGCTGCGCAGCAGCGCGAATTTCTCATAGAGCGGGACGGCGAGGCACACGGTCGCCGGCGTGAGCAGGTAGCTGAGGTACTTCGCCCCGGCGTAATACACCTCGTAGTCGATATGCGCGGTGACGAGCACAAGGATCGTGACGATGACAGAGAGGAGCAGGGGATTGAAGAGCGCCAGACGGAAGCGCTTTTGCAGCACCACGCCGAGCCCGTAGGCAAGCAGGCTGAGCGAAACGCCGAAAAAGACGGAGTGTTCAAAAAATTCCATGCTCATACCTCCTTGCCGCGGCGCAGGAAGAACTGCGTGACGCGGCCCGAAACGACCATGACCAGCACGGTCGTGATAACGGCGATGGCGAGATAGGCGAAGAGCTTCGCGCGGATGATGCCCCATGAGGTCATCAGTCCGGTGGCCGCGGGAATGAACATCAGCGGCATGATCTCGATGAGAAAGAGCGCCGTATCGCGCACGTCCTCCAGACGGAAGACGCGCAGCTGCAGGCACAGGAACATCAGCACCAGCCCGTAGATGCTGGCGGGCACGGGGAGGGGGAGCAGGTAGTTGAGCGCTTCTCCGGCAAAGGAAATGAGGAGAATGATGCCGAATTGCTTGACGTATTTCATAGGCGGCCTCTTTCAGGAAAAATAGAACTTGATTATAGGCGCGGCGGGGAGGAATGTCAATGCGCCGCGCGGCTTTTCTCTCAAATGAAAAGAGACCGCCCCGCGGGGCGGCCTCTTCCTGTTGAATCCGTATAGCTCACACGCCGCTTGCGCCGTAGTTGGAGAGCACGCGGGCGGAGGGGTCCTTGACGTCGCAGCCCTCCCAGTCCTTGTTCGGCATCCAGAAGTCCTTGACCATCTCGGCCTGCCCGGGGTAATACTTCTCGAACAGCTCGCGGTAGAGCAGGCTTTCCTTCGTGAACGGCGTCGCAAAGGAATACTGCTTCCGCTTTTCCTCGTACTCCTCGTCGGTGTACAGGCTTTCGGCGTATTCCTTGAGATCGTCCACCATCGAGTGACCGACGGCGTCGGAGAAGGCGGCCTTCTGCCGCCAGAGGATGTCCTCGGGCAGGATGCGGTCGGCGGCGAACGCCTCGCGCAGCAGGTACTTGCCCATGTGGTAGCTGTTGACCTTGAGCTTGGGATCAATGCTCATGACGTACTTGACGAAATCGAGGTCGCCGAACGGCACGCGCGCCTCGATGGAGTTGACCGCGATGCAGCGGTCGGCGCGGAGCACGTCGTACATATACAGCTCGTCCACGCGCTTTTTCGCCTCCTGCTGGAAGGCCTCGGGCGAGGGCGCGAAGTCCGTGTACTTGTAGCCGAAGAGCTCGTCGGAGATCTCGCCTGTCATAAGCACGCGCACGTCGGTCTGCTCGTGGATGGCCTTGCAGCACAGGTACATGCCCATGCTCGCGCGGATGGTGGTGATGTCGTAGGTGCCGAGCATGGCAACGACCTCCTCGAGCGAGGCGAGCACCTGCTCGCGCGTCATGATGACCTCGGTGTGCTCGGCGCCGATGAAGTCGGCGACCTCGCGGGCGTACTTGAGGTCGATGGGGTCAAGGTCCATGCCGATGGCAAAGGTGCGGATCCTCTTGCCGAGGAGCTTGGCGGAGATGGCGCAGACAAGGCTGGAATCCAGACCGCCGGAGAGCAGGAAGCCGAGCGGCGCGTCGGCGTCGAGCCGCTTTTCCACGCCCGCGATGAGCTTCTCACGGATCTTTTTGCATACAGTGTCCAGATCGTCCTTGGAGTATTCCGTCACCGTGGTGAGGTCGGCGTAGCGGACGAATTTGCCGTCGGCGTAGTAGTGACCCGGCGGGAAGGGCATGATGCGCTCGCACAGACCGACGAGGTTCTTCGCCTCGCTGGCGAAGAGGATGCCGCCGTCGGCGAGATAGCCGTAGAAGAGCGGGCGGATGCCGATGGGGTCGCGCGCGGCGACGAGACGGTCGGCCTTGGCGTCATAAATGATCATGGCAAACTCGGCATCGAGCTTGGCGAACATCTCCACGCCGTACTCGCGGTAGAGGGGGAGAATGAGCTCGCAGTCGGACTCGGACGCGAAGGTGTAGCCCTTGGCCTCCAGCTCCTTTTTGAGCGGACGGAAGCCGTACAGCTCGCCGTTGCAAACCGCCATGTCGCCGCCGAGGTGGAAGGGCTGCATCCCCTCCTCGTGCAGGCCCATGATGGCAAGACGGTGGAAGCCGAGCATACCGCGGCCGGCCTTTTCCATTCGGCTCATGTCGGGACCGCGGGAAATGGTGCGGTCAAAGTAAGGACGGATCTCCTGCTCCGTCAGGGTGGGGGAATCAAAACCGATGATAGCGCACATAAAAAGCACCTCCAGATAAAATAAAGCAGCGACGTCCTGTAAATTTTAGGACGAATCGCTGCGTATCCGTGGTGCCACCTAATTTGCCGATCCAAGGACCGGCCCCTTTGCGGGGTTCCAACAAACCCCTGTGCCTTAACGCCGCACGCCGCGTCTTTCCTACCGGGCCGAAGCCGTTCAGATCGCTGCTCCCGAGTGTTATTCGCATGGCCTCTGTGTATCGGGCTCCCACTGTCCCCGACTCGCTGTGACCGAATGGCGCATGGTACTTGTCTCGATCGTTGCATTTCGCTTTATTGGATTGAATGAGTGAATTATAGTCTTGCGGGAGCAAATCGTCAATATTGCAGATACCCAACGTTTTGCACAAAATTTTTACAAATTTTCGGCTGTTTGCATAAAAAGGGCGGCCTGCCTTGGCAGACCGCCCGAGAGAGCCTTTTTACTTGTGCAGCAGGGGGGAGAGCGGCTTGTAGATCAAAAAGCACAGCGCCACGTCGAGCAGGCCCTTGAAAAATGTGAAGGGCATATTGAACACGAGCAGACATTCGAGCAGACCGTCGACCGAGGGACGGATGGCCTGGTACATCCCGATGATGGTCTCGAGCGGCAGGTGATAGCACACGACGTAGGCGGGGTAGACCACGAAGTAGTTCAGCGGAACGGAGAGCACCGCCATGAGCAGCGTGCCGATGACTGCGCCGAGCAGCGCGCCCCGGCGGGACTTGTTGCGCCGGTAGACAAAGCCGGCGGAGAAGGCGAACACCGACCCCATGAGGAAGTTGAACAGCTCGCCGACGTAGGCGGACGAGGTGCCGTGCAGCACGGCGAAGAGCAGGTTCTTCAGAAAGGCCACCACCACGCCGTAGACGGGGCCGAGCGAAAACGCGGCGAGCAGCTCGGGAAGGTCGGAGATGTCGAGCTTGACGAAGGCGGGGATGAGCGCGGGGATGGGAAATTCGATGAACATGAGCACAAAGGCGACGGCCGAGAGCATGGCGGTGACCGTTACCTTGTGCGTGCGGCTGCGGCCCGCGGCGCGGGCGGAGGGGATGGCGTTGACGTTGGGTTCGGACATGAAAAAACACTCCTTTTGTTCATTTTCCTTGAAAGAACGAGTCTTCCAAGGTGCATGACGCAAAAAGAGCGAGGGAATTGCGTGGTAACAGCGCGCAGCACATCTTCTCTCATCCGGACTGTGACCGTCGGTTCCGGAATCGCACCGGATCGTGCGGCAAAAAATGCCGCTTGCGGACTATACCGCCGGTGGGGAATTTCACCCCGCCTCGAAGACCTGTATTTCAAGTTTGGCTAAAGCATAGCACAGCGTTGGAAAAAATGCAAGAGGAAAAACAACACTTTACAAATAAAAACGAATGTTCTATAATAAAGAATAAACGACGAGGGGAGGAATGCGTGTGCGCGGAAAACCGGTGAGCTGCTGCTTCACGGGCCACCGCCCGGCGAAGCTGCCGTGGGGGACGGACGAGGGCGACGAACGCTGCCTGCGGCTCAAGGCGCGGCTGCGTGAGGTGATCGCCCGGGCTGTGGAGGACGGCTATACGCACTTTATCTGCGGCATGGCGGAGGGCTGCGACCTCTACTGCGCCGAGGCGGTGCTGGCGCTGCGCGAGCGCCACAGCGAGGTGACGCTCGAGGCGGCGATCCCCTGCCCGACGCAGGCGGACGGCTGGAGCGCGGCGCAGCGCGAGCGCTACCGCCGGATTCTGGAGCAGTGCGACTATGAGACGATGGTGCAGGAACGCTACACGCGCGAGTGTATGCAGCGGCGCAACCGCTACATGGTCGACCATTCCGACCTGCTCATCGCTGTGCACGACGGCCTGCCCGGCGGCACGCGCTACACCATCGAATACGCCCTGCGCCGCGGCGTGAATATCATCGACGTGCCCATCGAGGAATAAAAAAAGGACGGCGCAAGGCCGTCCTTTTCTGTTTTCTTTATAAGTCGAACACGCCCATGATGGCGATGCCGACGACCACAAGAGCGATCATCGCGTAGTGCTTCCACGAGAGCTTTTCCTTGAGGAACAGGCGGCTCCACAGCACGCTCGCCGCGCAGTAGGAGCTGATGATGGGCGCGGACATGGCAAGGTGCTCGGTGTCCGCGATGGCATAGATGTAGGCAAATTGGCCCGCGGTCTCGCAGACCGCGCCGAGGTACTTCGGCGCCTCCCTTTTGGGAATAAGGCGGTCCCTGCGGATCAGCACGACGTAGACGAAGCACACCACGGCGGCAAAGAGGAAGGTCAGCTCATAGGCACAGTTGGCGGAGGCTGCCACTTGCTTGGTGCATTCGTCCAGTGTGGCAAACCTGCCGCTGTCAAAGGCCTGCGCGGTCAGCGTTTCGATCACGCGGTTGTCCGCAAAGGTGCCCGCCGCGTCGAGCAGGCAGTAGGCCACCGGCAGCGCGAGGGCAAGAAAGCTCTTGGCGTACTTGCGGTTGCCCTCGGCCTGACGCGCCGCGCGCAGCTCGGGGTCCTCGGTCGCATCCACCACGCCGAGACCGATCGCGCCGACGCACACGAGCAGCACGGCGAAGATGGCAAGCGGGGAATAATCCTCGCCGCCGAGGAACACAAGCGTCATCACGGCGACGAGCGCGCCGGAGGAATTGCAGATGGGCGACGAGACGGACAGCTCAATGTACCGCAGCCCCAGATAGCCGAGCGTCATCGAGCCGATGTAGAGCAGCGACACGGGCAGGTAGGTGAGGATGATAGAAAAGCTGATCTCCGTCCCGCCGACGAAGATCTCAAACGCCGCGTGCAGGCCCATGACGACGCCGACTGCCATGACCATCTTGAGATGGCTGAGACGGTCGTCCTCGTCGCGGCAGCCGATTTTGGAAAAGAGGTCGCTGCCGCTCCAGCAGAGCAGCGCGATGAGAGAAAGCCAGAACCACATATAGAATTGTCAAACTCCTTTATATCTGTCAGTATTTTGAGATCAAAAAACGGACAGTCTCCGGCGGGGGTCTGCGCCGGAAATGACGGTTGGTGAGGGGAGTCCTTCGGATCAGCATAGCAAGACCCTCCTGACAATATAGAGTCAGGGCAGTGTGACCAGCCCTGCGTCAAGCATTTTTTGCAGCGAGAGCAGCACACCGAGCTTGGCGTGGTACCAGGTCAGGCCACCCTGGTAGTAAACCGCGTAGGGCGGACGGATGGGGCCGTCGGCGGACAGCTCGATGGAGCTGCCCTGCACGAACGCACCCGCCGCCATGATGACCTGCGAATCGTAGCCGGGCATATCGCCGGGGACGGGGTCCACATAGCTGTCCACCGGTGCAGCGGACTGGATGCCCTTGCAGAAGGCGAGCATCCCCTCGGGGCTTTTCAGCTCGACGCATTGGATGATGTCGTGCCGCTCCTCGCTTGCGGCGGGAACGACGCGGAAGCCGAGGGACTCGTACACGGCGGCGGTGAACACCGCGCCCTTGACCGCGCCGGAGACGACGTTCGGCGCGAGGAAGAAGCCCTGATAGAGCGAGGGCATCAGCCCGAGGTTCGCGCCGACCTCCTGCCCCAGTCCGGGCGCGGAGAGACGGTAGGCGCAGCGGTCCACGCACTTTTGCGTACCGGCGATGTAGCCGCCGATGGGCGCAAGACCGCCGCCGGGGTTCTTGATGAGGCTGCCGACGATCATGTCCGCGCCGACGTCGCTCGGCTCGACCGTCTCGACGAACTCGCCGTAGCAGTTATCGACCATGATCGTCACATCGGGCTTGACCACGCGGCAGACGGCGATGGCCTCGCCGATCTGCGCGACCGAGAGCGTCGGACGCGGCTGGTAGCCCTTGGAGCGCTGGATGTGGATGAGCTTCGTTTTCGCCGAGATGGCGGCGCGGATGGCGGGAAGATCAAAGCTGCCGTCGTCGAGCAGATCGACCTGCCGGTAGCTTACGCCGTATTCGGCGAGCGAGCAGGGCGAGGGGCGGATGCCGATGACCTCCTCGAGCGTATCGTAGGGCTTGCCGGAGATGGCGAGCAGCTCGTCGCCGGGCAGCAGGTTCGCGCTCAGCGCGACGGCGAGCGCATGGGTGCCGCAGGTGATCTGCGGGCGAACCAGCGCGGCCTCGGTGTGGAAGGCGTCGGCGTAGACGCGCTCTAAATTGTCGCGGCCCTCGTCGTCGTAGCCGTAGCCGGTCGAGGCGGCGAAGTGCGTGGCGTTGACGCGGTTCTTCTGCATCGCGGCGAGCACCTTCGCCTGATTGATCTCCGCGCGCGCGTCGATCTCCGCGAAGCGGGGGCGGAGCGTTTCGAGTATTTTTTCGCCGTAGGCGAGGACCTCCCCGCTCACGCCGAGGGTCTTATAAATTTCAGCCGCTGTCATATCAAGGCTCCTTTTTCAGTGTTTCGGGAAATTCCACGCCGTTGCACTTGAGGACGAAGCGCAGCGGGTAGTCGCGGTCGAGGTAGTTTTTCTCGAACCACACATAGGTCGCGACGGGGAGCTGGCGCAGCTCGGGGGCCTCGCAGCGCAGGGCGTCGAAGGTCATGCGGTCGCCGGAGAGCAGCGCCGCCGCGACGTCCATCTGCCCCTCCGCGCGCAGACGGTCGAGGCAGGCGTCCAGAATGACGGCGCAGGCGCGTTCCTCGTCCGTCTCGGCGTAGTCCTCGCGGTGGGCGAGCCAGTAGAGAAATTCATCGGGGTCGAGGTCGAGATGCGTCGTGACCTGCGAGAGCTTGTAGAAGCCCGCGCGGTCGTTCGCCTTGAGCACGTCGATGAGGTAGGCGATGAGGTTTTCGTCGAGCATCAGGCAGTCGCAGAACACCTCGAAGGCGTGCTTGCCCGCGTCGGGATCGGGGGCCGGCTCGTCCGCCTCCCCGGCGGGAGCGGGCGGCTCCTCCGGCTGCGGCGCGCCGCCGAGCGCCATGCGCGCGAAGAGCGCGCGGGCGAAGTCCTCCTCATGGAAGCCGTCGAGCAGGCCGTCCGGCAGCGAGTCGCCCGCAGCATCGGCGCAGCGGCGCACGAAGTCCGGCACGCTGACGTTTTTCAGCGCGGCCTGCAGGCTCATCGCGCGCTCCTCGGGCGTTTCGCCGCTGAGGGCAATGCCCTCGGGCGCGGCGAGTGTACCCTCGCACAGGGCGTTCATGTATTTGAGGTAAAGGTCGCAAAGCTCCATCGTGATGCTCCCAAATTTCAAAAGTGAATACAATGTATCATACCGCGCGGGAAAATGCAAGGGCCGCGCTTGCAAGGAGCGGACGGATATGGTAAAATCAAAATGCTCTCACAATGCGTGAGGAGAGAAAGAAAGGAGGAAACAGGCATGAAGCACAAGCGGAGCCTTGAGGCACTGATCGTCGGCTTTGTGCTGGCCATTGCGGTCAGCTTTTTCAGCACGAAGATAGCGGGAGCTGTGCTCGCTGTGTCGCTTATTCAAATGTTTCTCTTTTACCGCTGCCCGCACTGCGGGTACGGGCTTTACAATGTCTGCGGCAGGATGCCGAGCTGCTGTCCCAACTGCGGCGAGGATCTATAAAGCGAAGCCTGCCGCATCCGCGTGAAGGGAGTGTGAGCCATGCGTAGGACCCGCCGCAGCGGCGGATTTTTCCTCTGTCTGCTGCTCAATCTGCTGCTGAATTGGGAGGGCGTCATCCCTGCGGCGCTTTTATTTGCGCTGCACCGTTGGCGCGGCTGGCCGCTTTGGTGGGCGGGGCTCGCGCTCGCGCTCTGGATCGGCGGGCTGATCGTTTGGATGCTCGTCATCGGCTGGGCGAGCGACTGCGGCAGCCGCCGCGACGAGCCGCGGGAGAACAAAAATCCCTATTCCGCCAAGCAGTACCCGAACAGCGGGTCTGCGGCGGACAAAAAGACGGAATAGACAGAACGAAGAAATGCGCGAGCGTCACCGCTCGCGCATTTGCTCAAAGAGGGCAAGATTCTTCCGCAGCCGCTCCTCCTGCGGCGAGCGCTCGACGGCATTCCGGCAGGCATCGGCGGCGTTTTCCGCGTCGCCGAGGTGGGCATATGCCAGCGAGAGCAGGTCGTAGGGCAGACTTCCCCAGGCGTCCGCCTCGCAGATGTAGGTGCGCGGGCGCTCCGTGATGGCAAGCGCGGCGCGCAGCACATCGACCAGCCCGTACCAGCGCTCCTGCGTGTAGAGGAGCTGCGCGTAGTCCATGTACGGCTCGCGCAGGTGCGGAGCCTCGGCAATGGCGCGGTGCAGCCAGCGCTCCGCCTCGGTGTCCTGTTCAAGCGCGCGCAGGCAGCGGGCGATGTAGCGCATCGACGCGCAGCGTTCGTCCGCCCAGACGGCGGAGGGCAGCGTCAGGTGCCGCGCGAGCGTTTCAATGGCCTTCTGCCACTCGCCGCGGAACATATACTCCCGCCCGAGGTAGTGGCAGTTTCGGTCGTTCTGCGGGTCCTCCCGAACGGCCAGCTCCAGCAGCGGCAGGTATTGCCCGCGGGACTTCGTTTCGTCGGGGTGATGGTCGAGCTGCACGCCGGCCGCGTCCACGAAGCGCTCCGCGCCCTCGCCGGTGTAGGAGAGCGTCTCATGCACCGGACTTGCCCAGCGGTAGCAGCCGTTTTTGTGAATTTTATCCGCCCAGAACACCATGCCCTCGCTGCCGTCGGGGCGGAAGCTCCAGGTGTAACGGTAGCGGGCGCGGGTGGTGTCCGGCTGCCATGCGCGCTCCAGCGCGGCGCGCCAGCCGGGGTGGAACTGCTCGTCGAGATCGATGGCGCAGCAGATGTCCGCGTCGGCGGGAATGAGCCCCAGCGACTCGTTCCGCGCCGTGTCGAAGCGCCACGGCGAGACGACCGTCTCGCCCACGATGGCTCCGCGTGCGCGGAGCTTTTTTACGGTGTCGTCGCTTGAGCCGGTGTCGAGCACGCAGACATAGTCGGCCTCGGACATTGAGTCCATGAAGCGGTCAACGAACTGCGACTCATTTTTGCAGATGGCGTAAACGCATACCTTCAAAGCGAATATCCCTCCCATGCTATGTAGGCGGCGCGGGGATCCCGCGCCGCGTTGCTTTTCTTCTCTCAGGTGGCGAGCAGACCTGCCGCGCGCAGACTGGCGAGCAGCGCGTTGAGCTGAGCCGCCGTGTTGCCGGGATCGGTGGTGTCTGCGACCGCCGCCGCGGGACTGATCGTCGCCGCAGGGCCGGTGGGGCCGACAGGCCCCTGCGGACCGTCAGCACCGACAGGACCCTGCGGGCCGGTAGGCCCGGTGGGTCCGATGGGACCGGCAGGACCGACAGCACCAGCGGGGCCAGCAGCACCGACCGCGCCGGTCGCGCCGGCGGGACCCTGCGCCCCCTGTGCGCCCTGCGGACCCTGCGGGCCGGCAGGACCCGTGGGACCCTGTGCTCCCTGCGCGCCCGCCGGACCGGCAGGACCCTGCGGGCCTTGCAGACCCTGCACGCCCTGCGGCCCCGTGGGACCGATGGGACCGGGAACGCCCTGAATGCCCTGCACGCCCTGCGGACCGGTCGGCCCGATCACGCCGTAGGGCGGATACGGAGGCGGCGGGGGAGGCGGGAACGGACGCGGGCAGCACTGCTGGTCGCAGCCGCAGTTGTTGCCGCAATTACCCTGATAACGATTGATAGCGATCACCCTCCTTGATTTTTCGGCGGTGTGCCGCCGAAGCGCAGACGATACGCCTGCGTTTCAGTCTATGCGCGAGGACGCAAAAGGGTCCCGCCGTGTACGCGGCGGAACCCTTCGGGAAACGGTATTTTCTTGTGCGCGAGGCTTACAGCGCGGCGCGGAGTGCCTCCACGCGGTCGCACTTTTCCCACGCGACGCCCAGCTCCTCGCGGCCCATGTGACCGTAGGCGGCGAGCTGACGGTAGATCGGGCGGCGCAGGTCAAGGTCGCGGATGATGGCGGTCGGGCGCAGGTCAAAGACCTTCTCGACGGCCTCCTCGAGCTTCGTATCGGCGACCGTGCCGGTGCCGAAGGTCTCGACGAGCACGCTCACGGGATGCGCCACGCCGATGGCGTAGGCGAGCTGCACCTGGCACTTCGACGCAAGACCGGCAGCCACGATGTTCTTGGCGATCCAGCGCGCGGCGTAGGCGGCGGAGCGGTCCACCTTCGTCGGGTCCTTGCCGGAGAAGCAGCCGCCGCCGTGCGGGGCGCTGCCGCCGTAGGTATCGACGATGATCTTGCGGCCCGTCAGACCGCTGTCGCCCTGCGGGCCGCCGATGACGAAGCGGCCGGTTGGGTTGACATAAATTTTCGTTTCGCCGTCGAGAAGGCCCGCGGGGATGGTGGGCTTGATGACCAGCTCGATCATATCGCGGCGGATGGTCTCCAGCTCCGCCTCGGGCGCGTGCTGCGTGGAGACGACCACGGTGTCGATGCGCTTGGGCTTGCCGGCCTCGTCGTATTCGACTGTGACCTGCGTCTTGCCGTCGGGACGCAGATAGTCCACAAGACCCTGCTTGCGAACCTCGGTCAGGCGCTTGGACATCTTGTGCGAGAGTGAGATGGCCAGAGGCATCAGCTCCGGCGTTTCGTCGCAGGCGTAGCCGAACATCATGCCCTGGTCACCCGCGCCGTTGTCGAGGTCGCTCGCGCCGCTTTCCTTGTTCTCATAGGAGTTATCGACGCCCATGGCGATGTCGCCGCTCTGCTCGTCGATGTTGGTGATGATGCCGCAGGTGTCGCAGTCGAAGCCGTATTTCGCGCGGTCGTAGCCGATCGAGCGGATGACCTCACGCGCGATCTTGGGAATATCGACGTAGCAGCTCGTCGTGATCTCGCCCATGATGTGGACAAGGCCGGTGGAGACGGTCGTCTCGCAGGCGACGCGGCCGTTGGGGTCCTTTTCCAGAATGGCGTCGAGCACCGCGTCGGAGATCTGGTCGCAGATCTTGTCGGGATGCCCTTCGGTGACGGACTCGGAGGTGAATAAACGCTTTGCCATGATTCTTCTTTCCTTTCTTTTCTCGCGGGAGCACAAAAAAAGCGCTCGGCCGAATCGGTCGAG
>ERZ825159.2312-NODE-2312-length-15727-cov-4.988004_pt1 | contig 15727 bp, 11 predicted proteins | sample MGYA00519932_ERZ825159 | MGnify/ENA primary metagenome ERZ825159 (study PRJEB31778, sample SAMEA3449191) | human gut metagenome | biome: human gut; feature: human-associated habitat; material: faeces | place: United Kingdom | collected 2010/2012 ...
CCAACATTTTTGAAAAATTGTTGGATCAAAAAACTTTTTATTCGCCTGCGGCTCGAGATTGGAAACCAAATCTCAAAAATAATTTGCTTCGCAAATGCGGGCTACTCGCCCACACCTCGCCAGCATTTTTGAAAAATTGCTGGAGCAAAAAACTTTTTATTTTCAGCAGCGTTTTTCATCAACTCTTTACAAAATCCAGAATCTGTGCTAAAATGAAAACAATTGAAAAAAATCGGAGGCAAAAAACATGAAGATTTTAATTGTAGGGATGGGACTCATTGGCGGTTCTGTCTGCAAAGCCTTGAAAAACAAGACCCAACATGAAGTATACGGCTGCGATGTCGATGAAGCTGTTTTACAGCAAGCATTACAAGACCATGCCATTGATGGTACGGGAAAAATGGAAGACGGGATTTATGATGTTTGCATTGTCTGCCTGCATCACCGGATTGCTCAGCCTTGCATCAAGCAGGCTCTGCCATTCCTGAAAAAAGGCTCGATTCTGATGGATATGTGCGGCTTAAAGGGACAAATGGTATTGGAATTTACAAATGCTTGCCGGATGGCAGGGCTGTATTATGTCGGAACACACCCCATGGCAGGTAGAGAAAAAAGCGGTTACTATGCTAGCATTCCAAATCTGTTCGATGGAGCAAACTTCATCATTACGCCAACCTATGGCACGAGCAACGAAGCAGTGGAACGGGTTTCCGCTCTGGCAAAGGAAATTGGATTCGGGAAACTAGTTCTGACCACGCCGCATCGGCATGATGATATGATTGCCTACACCTCACAGCTTGCCCATATCGTATCGAGTGCCTATGTCAAAGATGACTGTATGGATGATGCAGTGTCCTTTTCCGGCGGTAGCTTTCAGGATATGACCCGTGTTGCAACCATGGACGAAAAAATGTGGGCATCCTTGTTTATGGATAACCGTTTGCTGTTGCTGCATCACTTGGAACTGCTGATTGCCCACCTGTCTGAATACCGGACGGCACTGGAATTGCAGGACGAATCTGCGTTGCAGCTGTTAATTGCAGATGGCAGACGGGTTCAAGAAGAGAATGTACGGAAGCGGAAACGAGCACTCGAAGAGCGTGCACAGCTGTTAAACGAAGCAGCAAAAGAAGAAACCAAAAAGGAGCAGGACGCATGAACTGGACACAAGTAGATATTTATACCACCACAGACGGCATTGATTTGCTGTGCAGTGATTTGATGGATTTGGGCATTCGGGGCTTTTCCATTCAGGATGCCGAAGATTTCAACGAATTTTTGCAGAATAAAGATGGCAAGTGGGATTACATTGACGAAGATTTAATGGGATTGTCGCACTGCGAAAGCTGCGTGACCATCTATCTGCCGGAAGATGCACAGGGTGCAGAAACGCTGCAAATGGTGCAGGAACTGTTGAAGCGGAAAAAGGCAGCCGATACCGAAGGCAAATTCGGCAGACTGGAAGCCGTTCTGACGGGCGTCAAGGAAGAGGACTGGGCGAACAACTGGAAACAGTATTTCAAGCCGTTTCCGGTCGGCGAAAAGCTGTATATCCGTCCAAGCTGGGAGCATGACGAACCAGAGGCAGGCAGAACCGTGCTGGAAATCGACCCGGAAAGCAGCTTTGGAACGGGACAGCATCATACTACCCGTCTGTGTCTGGAACTGATGGAATCGGAAGCAGCTGGCAGTAAAATGCTGGATATGGGCTGCGGCAGTGGCATTCTGTTCATCGGCGGAATGCTGCTCGGGGCAAAGGAAGTATTTGCGGTGGACATCGAAGAAAACGCTGTTCGGATTGCAAAGAAAAATGCAGCGGAAAACCATCTGCCGGAAGGAAGCTATACAGTACGTTGCGGAAACGTGCTCTCGGATGAAGCGTTGCGGGCAGAAATCGGCAGCGGCTATGACTTGATTACTGCTAACATTGTGGCAGATGTCTTGAAAGCGATGGCACCGCTGTTCCCGCAGTTCCTGAAAAAGACAGGTACACTGATTATTTCCGGCATTATCGTAGAACGAAAAGACGAAGTCATTGCAGCAATGGAAGCACAGGGCTTTGTGGTAACCGATTGTCGGGAAAAAGAAGGTTGGGCAGCCGTAAAGCTGAAACAGGCAGAATAAACCGTTCATCGGAACTGGAAGAAAAAAAGGAGCGTCCGATTTGGCAAAGAAAAGAACAACCACCCCAAAAATCAAACCAATTCCCAACGCCTATATCGAAAAGGCTGGAATTGTAGAAGAAGAACGGATTACCGATACCCTCGAAAAAAACTATATGCCCTATGCAATGAGCGTCATCATCAGCCGTGCTTTGCCGGAGATTGACGGGTTTAAGCCCTCTCACCGGAAGCTGTTGTATACGATGTATAAAATGGGCTTGCTGAACGGCGGACGTACCAAATCCGCAAACGTGGTCGGGCAGACCATGCGGCTGAATCCGCACGGCGATAGTGCGATTTATGACACCATGGTGCGGCTGGCACGGGGCAATGAATCGCTGTTGTATCCCTATGTGGATTCCAAGGGAAACTTCGGCAAGGCGTATTCCAGAGATATGGCATACGCTGCCAGCCGATACACGGAAGTCAAGTTAGAGCCGATTTGCAATGAGCTATTTCGGGATATTGACAAGAATACCGTGGATTTTGTCCCGAACTATGACAATACCATGATGGAGCCGACCCTGTTCCCGACGACATTCCCATCGGTTCTGGTGAATGCCAACGTGGGCATTGCGGTTTCCATGGCGAGCAATGTCTGTCCGTTTAATCTGACGGAAGTCTGTGATACGACCATTGCTCTGCTGAAAAATCCAGAAGCAGATGTCACCGAAACGCTGCTTGGCCCAGACTTTCCGGGCGGCGGATTTCTGCTGAAAGATGCAGACGAGTTCCGGAAAATCTGCGAAACCGGACGGGGCAGCGTCAAGGTACGGGCAAAGTGGAACTATGATAAAGCCGGCAGCTGTATTGAAGTCACAGAAATCCCGTACAGCACCACGATTGAAGCCATTATGGATAAAATCGTAGACGGCATTAAACAGGGAAAATTGCGGGAAATCTCCTATGTGCGGGATGAAACCGACCTTTCCGGTTTGAAGATTGCCATCGACTTGAAGCGAGGAGCAGACCCGGAAAAAGTCATGCAGAAACTGTTCCGCATGACACCATTGCAAGATAGCTATTCCTGCAACTTCAACATTCTGATTCACGGGCAGCCTCGTGTTATGGGCGTGAAAGAAATCCTGACCGAATGGATTGCATTTCGGGAGGAATGCGTTCGGCGGAGAATTGTCTATGACCTGCAGCGGAAACGGGAAAAGCTGCATCTTTTGGAGGGCTTAGAACGGATTCTGCTGGATATTGACGAGGCAATCCGTATTGTTCGGGAAACAAAAGAAGAATCCGAAGTTGTTCCGAACCTCATGCAGGGCTTTTCGATGGATGAAATTCAGGCGGAATATGTGGCAGAAATCAAGCTGCGGCATTTGAATCGGGAGTATATCCTCCGCCGGACACAGGAAATGGAGCAGCTGCGGACGGATATTGACAGCTTACAGCAGACCCTCGAAAGCCCGAAGAAGATTCGGGCAGTGATTGCCAAGGAACTGAAAGAAACTGCAAAGAAATACGGACAGCCGAGAAAGACGCAGTTCTGCGAAGTGGATTTGCAGGCAGAATCGGATCCGACCATAGATATTCCAGATTATCCGGTGCATCTGTTCCTCTCTGAGAGCGGATATTTCAAGAAGATTTCTCCGGCATCGCTGCGAATGAATGCAGAACAGAAGCTGAAAGAGGATGACCGCATCATCGCTCACTGGGAAACTACCAACCGGACAGAACTGCTGTTTTTCACGAATCAGGAGCAGGTTTATAAGACGAAAGCGAGTGCGTTCGAGGACAGCAAAGCCAGCCTGTTGGGCGACTATATTCCGGCGAAGCTGGGCTTTGACGAAGGGGAATTTGTCGTTTCTGTGATTCTCACAAATGACTACAGCGGCATGCTGCTGTTCGTCTATGAGAACGGGAAAGTGGCGAAAGTACCGCTGCAATCCTATGCAACCAAGACCAATCGGAAAAAGCTGGCGAATGCATACAGTGATAAGTCACCGCTTGTGACAGCGTTGCCGCTTCCAGAAGAACAGAATGTATTGTTGCGTTCGAGCGGCAATCGGGCATTGCTGTTCCAGACGGAAGAGCTGCTGCCGAAAACCGCCCGTAATACGCAGGGCGTTCAGGTGATGACGCTCAAGGGCAAGCAAGTGGTTCTCTCTGCGGAATTGCTGACTGCGGAGCAGGCAGAAGAACGAAAGCGGTATCAGGCGAAAACCTTGCCGGCACTCGGAGCACTGGCAAAGGATTTGCCGGATGTTGGGCAGATGACGTTGGCGTAAAAATTCTGCATATTCACTAAAAAAGCAGGGGAAAAGCTGTGCATTTTGTGGAAAACGGAATGTAAAACTTGCTTTTACAGCAAAAATATGTTATCATGGTGGTAAGTTTTATGGGAACGCCTGTTCAAGAAAACAGGCATGGATATTTAGATGGGAGGAACACAAGATGCATACATGGGTAAGAAAAGGAATCGCACTGGCAGTCAGTGGCGTTCTGACCGTTGGTATGGCAGCTTCTCTGCCGTTCAGCAGCTTTGCGGAATCGGCTGGAGAAAATGTGATTTTTCAGGCAGAATGCGAAGATTTGGACGGTGCAACCACTTGGACGGATATTTATGGGCAGCAATTTCCGGGGTATTCCGGCAGCGGTTTCTGCTACCTGACCGGTGAAACATTGACTTTTGAGGTGGAAGCACCGGAAGATGGAATGTATGAATTCACCACTCGTTCTGCACAGATTTTGGACAAAAACGGACGGGAACAGACCATCTCCATCAATGGTTCGGAATTTATGATGAAGATGCCGTATGCTGATAGCTGGACAGATTTCAGCTTTGGCATTCACCGCCTGAAAAAAGGCACAAATAAGATTCAGCTTTTGCCGAAATATGGCTATGGAGCTTATGATACGATTACGGTAAAGAAGGCGGATCTGCCAGCATTGAATGTTTCCCCGACTCTGAGCGACTCAAAGGCAACTTCCGAAACACAGGGCTTGATGAATTATCTCTGTGATGTTTACGGAAAGCATATGCTCTCTGGTCAGCAGGAAATCTATGGCGGCGGTCATACAGAAAGCAGCCCGAACGGCTACAGCGGTGCAGATTTGCAGGGATATGAAACCGAATTTGAATACATCAAGAAGAATTTCGGCGACTATCCGGCAATCCGTGGATTTGACTATATGAACTATAACCCGCTCTATGGCTGGGATGACCAGACAACTGAACGAATCATTGAATGGGGTACGGAACGGAACGGCATTCCGACGGTTTGCTGGCACATCAATGTTCCGAAGGATTTCGCAAATTACGAACTGGGCGATGAAGTTGGCTGGCAGGATTGCACCTACAAGCCAACAGATACTGATTTCAACACTGCAAATGCGATTGTAGAGGGTACAAAGGAATATGAATATGTCATGCTGACCATTAAGACCTTGGCAGCAGAACTGAAAAAGGTACAGGATGCAGGCGTGCCGATTATTTTCCGTCCGTATCACGAAGCAGAGGGCAACACCAATACCGACGGTTCTGGTTCTTGGTTCTGGTGGGGCAAGAGCGGTGCAGAAGTTTACAAGAAACTCTGGAAGCAGCTGTATACGACCCTGACCGAAGAATATGGCATTCATAACCTGATTTGGGAATACAACAGCTATGACTACTCGACTTCTCCGCAGTGGTATCCGGGCGATGACTGCGTGGATATTGTCGGCTATGACAAGTACAACTGCGTTTATAACCGCCACGATGGAAAGACCAGTGGCCCGAATGAAGATGCCATCTCCAGCACGTTCTATACACTCGTAAACCTGACCAACGGTAAGAAGCTGGTTTCCATGCCGGAAAACGACACCGTTCCGAGTCTGGAAAATATCGAGATTGAAAAGGCAAACTGGCTGTATTTCTGCATCTGGTATGACAACGGTTCGGATAACTTCCTGTCTGGCACAGACAAGAACAATCCGGAAACGCTGAAAGAAATGTATCAGAGTGATTATTGCATCACCTTGAGCGAATTGCCGGATTGGAAGAACTATAAGAACGGCGGAAATACCCCGACCACCACAACTGCAACGACCGACACTGGTTCTGAAACCACTACCACAACCACCGGAACAACAGAAGTTGTGATTGGCGATGTCAACGGCGATGGCGTGATCAATGTTGTCGATGCAATGCTGTTAAAGCGGTATCTTTTGGCTGAAAATGCAGAGGATGCAACTTACAACACCGTTTGGGACTGGAATCAGGATGAAACCTGCGACGTTCTCGATGTAGTAGGACTGACCAAGTTCCTGCTGCGGAAAGACTGATTCTTTTTAAAACAATTGTAACAAAGAAACAACCGCCCTGTGATGCGAATTGGCACACAGGGCGGTTTTTGTGAGAATCCATCTGAAATTTTCTGAACATTCTCCACAAGGGCTTGTAAAACAGATGCAATCCGTGTATAATGAATTTTGTCGAATAGCTGCGAGCGAGAGCAGCCATTTTTATTTGATTTTGGGCGGGTTCTTTTTTCCGCCATTTTGGAGGTTGACATTTTTTATGAAGCATACCATTGGTTTGATGCTCAGCGGACTGGCAGCAACGATTTTATTTTGTGCCTGCACAGCCTCGCCGGAATCTGTTGCCGTGAAAATTAGTCAGGACGAATCCGAAGAACTTTCCATTTTAGCGGAAACAACTGTGACCATGACCCAGCAGACCATCCAAACAACCACTACTACAGAACGCAAGCCGGATTTGGTCGAAGAAGTACCAGCAGAACACGTTTTAGATGTCGATGTCATTTACCAGCGTCCGGAGTTGCCGACTGGCTGCGAAGTCACTTCGCTGACAGCTCTGCTGCAATATCTGGGATTCGATGTGGACAAGACCACCATGGCGGAAGATTTTCTGCCGTGCAGTTATGACACTGCCAAGAACACATTGGATGATGCCTACATTGGCTTGCCGCAGGCGAGCGATGGATTCGGCTGTTATGCTCCGGTTCTGGTCAAGACGGCGGATGCTTATTTAAAGACACAGGATAGCGAGAAGCAAGGTCTGGACTTGACGGGCAGCAGCGAAGAAACCATTTGCCGTTACATTGCAAGCGGTTATCCCGTTGTGATGTGGATTACAATTGGTCTATATGATGTATATGAGGAAGAGGGCTGGACGACGGAGGATGGCAGAACCGTCATGTGGTGCGATTTGGAGCACTGCGTTTTGTTGCATGGATATGACAAGGAAAATGATTTGGTTTATGTGTGCGACCCGTTGAACGGCGATGTGACCTATTCCATGGAACGATATTTTCAGATTTACGAAGATATGCACAAGCGAGCAATGACAATTTATTGAGATGATGGAAATTTAGGAATGCGATGCCCTTTTTCTGCGGAGAGATGGAACGAGCAACAGCAGCACACCGCAGATGGCAAGGGCAAGGCTGATCCATTCAGACGTTGCCAAGCCAAAATAAATGCCCCGTTCGGAATCATAGCGAAATCGTTCTGTAAAAAGACGAATACCTGCATAGCCGATGCAATAGAACGGGATGACATCGGTTTTTCGGGTTCGTTTCCGGAAGCAAAGCTGTAACAATCCAGCGAGCAAAAGATTCAATCCACTTTCCAGCAGCTGTACCGGAAAAAGCGGAATGTCCGTCGGGGCTGTCCCGATGGCGTTTTTCAGGCAGATGCCAATCGGTGGGTCATAGGGAATGCCGTAGCAGCAGCCTGCAAAGAAACAGCCGATTCGCCCGAATGCATGGGCAAGCGGAACGGCAGGCGTGATGCTGCTAAGATAGACCCCATAGGGCAGCTGAAAATGATGCAGATAGAGCAGCAGGGCAGCCAGACCACCCAGCAATCCGCCATAGAATACAAATCCGCCCTCTAACAGGGAGGAAATTGTGTTCCAGTTAAAACCGGAAGTCTGGAACATCTCCACGATGTCGGAGAACGAAACCAGAAGATAGAGCAGTTTTGCTCCCAGAAATCCGCCAATGAGTGCCCAGACACAAGCCTCCAGCATGGCGAACCGGTCTTGCTGAAAGCGTTTTCCGTTGCGAATGGCAAGCCAGATGGCAAGTGCTCCGCCAATCACGCAGCAAATCCCATATGTACCAAGAGAAAGCCCGAAGAGAGAAACAATCGGATACATGTCAACTCCTTTTTGGTCGAAAAAAACGCAGTTCCCGAAAATTCTGCAAGGCATGCAGACGGTGGACTGCGTTTTTTGAATGTTTAGAAAGAATGCTTAAAGGGTAGAGTCATCATAGTAGGAATAATCAGGATACGAACTGGAAAATTCGTCAATAAATTCCTGTAGACCACCATCCGAGAGAAATACAATCATGTAAATCAGGTATACTGCATTTAACAGGATGCCGATAATGCCTAGAACGATGCCAGCGGTTGCAATGCCGTTGGCATTTTTCTTATTCTGGAGAATGCCCAGAATCAAGCCAATGATGGCAGGAATTGCACCGACACCATAGCAACAGCAAATGGCAATCGAACAGATGCCTAGAATCAGGGATGCGATGCCGAAACCATTGCTGTTATTGTTGGTCAATGGTGTATTCGGGGTCGAGTAGGTATCATTGTAAGTGTAAGGGGATGGATTAGCAGTTGACTGCTGATAAGATTGTCCCGAAAAATTTGGTTGCTGCTGATTAGCAGTGTTTGAATTTGGAATGTTGTTGCGAATATCATAGGCAGAAAAATCCAGTGCAGCGTTGGTTTCCGCCGTTGTATTCTGTGTGGCGAAAGTGTCCGGCTGCGGAGGAACTTCCTTCGGAATATCGTTCGCAACGGGAGTATCTGCTTGAGCGTTGTTCTGATAAGCAGCGACATGGTCATAATTATCCGAAACCGCAGTATCTGCCGATTGAGCGGTAGTGTTGGAATTGCTCTGTTCCGGATTGAGATTTGGTTCTGTTGGGGTATCTGGTGTTGGGATAGTCGGTTCTTGGTTGATAGAATCCGGCTTTGGAATGGCATTTGGTCGAATTTCGCCGCAGTTCGGGCAAGTAAGGTCAGTATCCGATAACGGATGACCGCAGTTTCCACAAAAAGGCATGGGAAAAGCTCCTTTCAAAAATAAACAGTCCTGCTTGTTATTGTAGCATATCTTTTCGGAAATGTCAAATGCTGTGCATGTTTTTTATTGGGAAAGTGCATTCAGCAGGGTGCGAGCAATGTTGTTGGTGTTGATGGTATCCACATCTTGATTCCAGTTTTCGATTTCGATACAAAAGGCAATCGGGAGGTTGCTGTCATCGCAGAAACCAACTAACAGAGAATTGTCTGTACCATCGCCCTGTTCAGCTGTTCCAGTCTTTAAGCCAACTGGATAATTGATGACGCTATAACGAGCCAAATCGCCGTTTTCCCGCATGATTGCCCGTACTTGCTGGGCAGTTTCTGCAGAGAAAATTTCATTGGAATAGGTAGTTTTGGCTTTGTCCCTGACCGTTCCGAATAAATCTTGCCGATAGGAAATCAAGTATGGCTGGGTGACTTGTCCCGTGCCGTTGGCAATGGCACTTTCCCACATCATCAGTTGAAGTGGGCTGATGACCGTTTCGCCTTGTCCAATGCAGCCCCATTGGGTGATGCTGTCGTTGGTATCCTCTAAGGTTGTGGAGGCGGTGAAAACAGAAATGCCATCTAAATCCATTTGTGCATTGCCTTCGCCGTTGACCCGATAGCCCATTTTGCGGAACGCAGTCTGTAAGCCGTCAAGGGGTAAATCCTCTACCAGCTGAGCAAACCATGGGTTGCAGCTGTGCTGAAACGCTTGCGAGATATTCTGCCAGCCGTGCACACTGCCGTGATAGCAGCGAATCGGAGAGCCATAATTGTTGTAATAAGTGCCCTGACAGTCATAGCTTTTCTGCATGAGAGCGTCATAGCCGATGGTTTCAATGGCAGCGGCAGTGGTGCAGACTTTCTGGGTAGAACCGGGGATGGTCTGGTAAAATGCCTTACAGAGCAGGCTGCCTGTTTCCAGCGTGCTGACATCGACATCTTCTAAAATATTCACGCTGGGCTTGCTGACACAGACAAGAATTTCTCCGGTCTGGTAGTTGTAGGCGATGGCAGTTCCGTTTTTATTGCCGAATTCCTGATAAACCTGTTGGTTTGCATCGTGGTCGAGCGTGGTATAAATCGCACTTTTTCCGTTCTGTACTGCACCGAAGAGCAGGTTGTAATTTTGCAAGTCCTTTAGATTTTCGGAAACCAGTGTGTTCGTCATGCGTCCGCTGTTGTCGCCGATGAGGTTGCCAACATCCAGAAAATAATCTGCTCCATATTTTTCCGCAGTTGCGTTTTCATCAAACAGAACTTCTCCGTTTCGGTCGTAGATATAGCCGAGTTTCACGTTGTGAGAATGGGACATATAGAAAGTTGCCTGTGATACAATTCTTGCGACCAAAAGCACCATGCCCAACAGAAAGAGGACAATCAGCAGGATGGTGAGCCGTTCTCCACGTTTAATACTTTTCATTGTGTGACCCTCCTTGTTCGCTGTTGTTTCGGTACATTCTGGTCTGTTCATTCTGGCTGCTGCCGGAATGCTGGATGGTATTCGGGCGAGCATACGGGTTGTTGGAGCGGTTCGGCGGAGCAGTTCTGCTTACAGGCTGCCCGTATGGGTTCGGTTGTGTCGGTCGAGCCTGCTGCCGAGGTGTGCCGTTGGTTGGAATGGTACGGGTTTGATGGATTGGCTGCCCGTATAGGTTCGGCTGCGTTGGTCGAGCCTGCTGCCGAGGTGTGCCATTGGTTGGAATGGTACGGGTTTGATTCAGTGGCTGCCCGTAAGGGTTCGGCTGCGTGGGTCGAGCCTGCTGCCGAGGTGTGCCATTGGTTGGAATGGTACGGGTTTGATTTAGTGGCTGCCCGTATGGGTTCGGCTGTGTCGGTCGAGCCTGCTGCCGAGGAGCACCGCCCTGCATCGGAGCAGGGGCATGTTTCGACAACAGTTCGTCTGCTTCTTTCTCCTTGCGGAATGGCAGCTTGAACGAAAGCGTATTTTCCGAAACAACATTCGGTTTTCGGAACGTCGGCGATTGCCCTGCTTTGAGCATACCGGCAAGCAGTCCGCAGGTAATCATAGACGTACCACCCTGTGAAATAAAGGGAATCGTAACACCAGTGAACGGAATCAGGTTGCAAGAACCGAAGATGTTCAAGCCCATCTGTACGACAAAGACCGCTGCAACGCCTAAAATCATGGTTGTGTGGTAGTAGCTTCTCGGCTTGTTAATCATTGGCAATATTAACAGACTTGCAATGAAGAAGATGACCAGCAGGGCAACCAAAAAGCCCCATTCTTCACAGATGGTGGAGAATACAATGTCTGTATCTGCGGCAGCGATTTCAATGAGGTTGCCGTATCCAGGACCTTTTCCGAATAAGCCGCCCTCTGCAATTGCCATCAGTGCACGGCATTGCTGATAGCCGTTTCCGTACATGTCATTCCAGATGTCCACAGAAAGACGGTCTTGTACATAGCCCGGTGCAAATTTCGCAGCGGCAATGACGACCAGCACGCCAACTGCACACAGGAAAATCAAGGTCGTTTTCGAGAATTTTGCCTTTGGGTAGCAGATCCGGCAGATGACTGCACAGCCATAGGCTGCGGCGAAAGTTGGCAGGCTGCCCAAGTCCCGACACCACCATTGCAGCACAAAGATGGCGAGGAATGAACCGGTTAAAAACAGAGCTTCTTTGGAAACATAAAAGAAAAGTACCTTGGTCTTTTCGTGCTGTTCCATGATGGAGGTGGCACAGAGCAGAACAAATACGGGCTTCATAAATTCAGAAGGTTGCAAGCTGATTGGTCCAATCTGAATCCACATGCTCCGGCTGCCCGTCAGGAGCAGGATTGCCAGCATAATCACGCCCAGCACGATATATAGATATTTTTTGATTGCCATCAGGCGGATGTGGTTGCGAGTGAGCAGGAACATGATTTGACAGCAGATTAACGCCATGATACAGGTGATATAATGCTTGGCAGCAAATCCAATGCCCCCGAAACAGGATTGAAAAATCACGCTGATGTTGAGAATCAGAAGCAGTAGAAAGTCTGTGGTGTAGGTCATCTGCTTATAGAAGAACCGCAGCACGATGATATAGACCACATCCAGCCCTAAGACGGCAATGGTCAGCGGGGCTAGATCCTGAATCGTTTCATAGTTTCCCCGAAACAGCACCGCCAGCAGCATGACAATATGCGTGAACAGAACCAGTGCTGCAATGCGTCCGTAGCGTAAGCCATTATGATACATTTGCATCTCTCCTTTGCTGTAGGATGACGGCTTGTGTGCCGAATCGGATTTCATCCATGGGTTTTAGAATGGCTTGGTGGTCGATTTTCGTGCCGTTGACGAATGTGCCGGATTTGGAATGCAAGTCCACGACACGCCAGACCCCGTTGGAAACATAGAGCACCGCATGATAACGGGAAATACTCATATCCGGCAGGCGAATATCCGCCGAGCCATGCCGCCCAACTAGAATTTCATCGGCTTCTAAGGGAATCCATTCATTGGTCTGAACATCTCGCAGCATCATGTGATTGCTGACTTTGTTCCACCGCAGCTGTTCAATGCGTTTTTCTCGCTTTGCAAAGGAAAAGATGACAAAGACACAGAGAAACACCACAAAGATGACCACGGCACTGACAATGATGGAAAAGGGAGTAAAGTCCCGCAGGGTCTTTAACAGTTCTTCGTACATTTCAGATTGCCTCCTAAAGTATAATGGGGCGGAATCGTATGCCCCGAACATGGTTACAGATTGGTAGAAAAGAAGATATTCCTATTATAATACAAGCCTGTGAAAAAATCAAGCAAATGATAGGGGCTTTCACAGAAATTCGGGTTTTCTTTTGTTTTTTGCAATCTGTACAAAATCACACGGCAGCTTTTATTTAAGTTGCATGAAGAAGAAAAAAATTACAGAAAAATTACTTGCAATTTGCCGGAAACTATGGTATAATAAACAAAATCAACCGTGAAATCATCCATCATTTTTGGATGGTTTGCAATTTCATTTCCAAAATTTATAAAAAATAGAAAGTAGGCGTATGACACAACATGAAAGAACGTGTTTCCCTCAGACGAATGACCGCATTTTTTACCAGCATCCTGCTGGTTGTTTTTTGCCTGCCGACTCTGGCACTTCCGGCAAAGGCAGAAACAACCGTCCGACAGGTGAATAATATCGTCTTATTTGCCCAGTTCGACCCGTTGACGGAAAAAAACTTTATGAGTGGAGATGCAACCAATACGGTGCTTTCGATGTGCAACGATACCACTACGTATCGTTCCCTGACGAAATACATTGATACTATTTCTTATGGACAAATGCACGTGGATTCTTATTTTCCGCAGCTGAAAGATGGTGTCATTGAGCCGTATGTGCTGAGTCAGAGTCGGGAATCTTACACGGACTATAACCAATATGCAGTTGAAATGATTCAAAATATTGCAATTCCGGCAGATATTCCGCTGGATGGGGACAACGATGGTTATATTGACAACATTGTCTGTGTGGTAGATGGAAAAGTTACATCTGCTGCCGATCCGCTGTGGTCAAAAGCCTTTTATCTGGATGGCGGTTTGCAGGTGAACGGGCTTACCGTGGGACAAGTCAATCTGCACAGCGGCTATTCTGTGATCGGTTCTACGCTATTCAACGGCATTGGAACAGTCTGCCATGAATTTTTGCACAGCATGGGCTATCCGGATTTGTACCACCGCAGCGATGTTCCCGGTGATCCGGTCGGGCAGTGGGATATTATGGCAACCACTTCTATTTTCTTGCAGTATCCGCTTGCTTATCAGCGGTATTCTGTTTCCGGCTGGATGGGAGCAGAAACGATTACAACAGCGGGGACATATGCACTTGCTCCAGCATCTTCCTCCGAGGGCAGCCGGCTCTACTTATTAAAAACACCGCTTTCCGACACGGAATTTTTTGCGGTGGAATATCGAAAGCAGGGTGCGAAATATTCGGATGAACTGGATGGAAAAATTTATGGCGATGGCATGGTAGTCTATCGGGTGAATACCAGCGTGGTCGGAAACTATCGGGGCGATACTGACCAGATTTATATTTTCCGTCCGGATGAAACCACTTTGAACGGCGGAGCAGGCGACTTGACAAAGTCTTGCTATGGCGGAACAGGTGCTCCGAATCACATCGGAACAACAGACCTGCAAAAGAAGTTTTCTGATGGGGCGTTGGTCTATGCAGACGGAACAAACAGCGGCATTGCACTGGACAACATTCAGATTCAGGACAATGGAACATTGACATTCTCAGTATCGTTTGCAGACCTTTCCGGTCAGAAACTCTGGGAAACCAGCAACAATAGTTCATTCTCTGCGGATACCATGGCGTATGATCTGGCAACTGCCGCAGATGGCACGATGTATCTGCTTACAACCACTGCCTATTCCGCAACCCTGTATCGGGTGGAAGAGGACGAAACCCTGACCGCAGTCAGCAAGCCGTTTTCTGGCAGTATGTACAATCCAAAGCTGGTCATTTGTGATGGAACGGCATATGTGCTCTATCAGGATTATGATTATATCTCGCATCTCTGCAAATGGAATGAAAACGGGCAGCTCTGGGAAGAATGCTATGTGGGAACAGAACTGGCACAATATCAAGACCTCGCAACAGATGGCGAACAGCTTTATTTTACCAGCACCACGGGTTCATTCCCGTATGCGTTGCAGGCATATTGCTACAATCCGAATACCGGACAAGCGACCAAAATTGGAACAGACCTCTCTGGAAACGCTTGCAATATGGAGATTGCTGCCGCAAATGGAACGGTTGTCATTGGCTATCGGGATTTGACTGCAAACAGCGTTCCAAAAGCAGCGATTTATAACGGGGCAACTTGGAATATTATTACCCTGTCCGAACAGGAATGCGGCATGGTTTCCGTGATAGCAGGGGAAGATGGGAAGTTCTGGGTATTGCCTTCCGGCGGAAAAAATCCGATTTTCAGCGTGAGCAAAGATGGAACGGCAACCGCCTATGCAGTACCAGAGCAATTAAAAGAAAATGTGTTCCAGATGATACCAGTTTTATCCGGTGGGAATTTGTATGTGGCTGTAAATTCTCAGAATCCAAATGCATTTGATTTGTATCGGCTGAATCAGGAAACTGCATCATGGGAAACAGTCGGAAATACCATTGCCAATGAAATTGTAAACCAGCCTGTTTTGTCTGCACGAAATGGAACGATTTATTGTATGTACAATGCTTCGGAACAAATTTTGCTGAAAAAATTAGTTATTTCCAAGAACGAAGAAACGATTTTAAAGGGTGATTTGAACTTAGACGGCAGACGGAATTTAGCGGACACCGTGCTGTTTCATCGGTATTTGCTGCGAACGGTTACTCTAACAGAAGAGCAGGGCAAACGTGCAGAAACCGTAGAAGACGGCACAATCAATATCATTGATTTGATTTGGCTGAAACAAGCCATTCATTTAGTAGACGTAGTAGACGCATAACCGCCGCAGGCGAACTGCGGTCGAGCTGGCTCAGCTCGGCGGAGAGGGATTGTTAAGGGGGACAAG
>ERZ825159.2328-NODE-2328-length-15639-cov-3.503658_pt1 | contig 15639 bp, 16 predicted proteins | sample MGYA00519932_ERZ825159 | MGnify/ENA primary metagenome ERZ825159 (study PRJEB31778, sample SAMEA3449191) | human gut metagenome | biome: human gut; feature: human-associated habitat; material: faeces | place: United Kingdom | collected 2010/2012 ...
GTCACGATATGCATAATATTTTAGTCCCTCTTTTGACCATGTTCTTGCCAATATTTTTTCTGCATAATTAGGTCTTCTTATAACTTGTACTTTCCAATCTAACAAAATCCAAGTTAAATGTGTTTTATCCATTGTTGGAATTCCATATCCAGCAATATTAGAATGTACTCCTCCAATATCCTCTAAAATGCCTAATAATGCTTTATTTGTTATTTTATTTTCTTTTCCTATTTCTGACAATTTAACGTAATATTCTCTTTCTACTATCATCTTGCTCCTTCTTTCTTATAAAAAGGTGCTATTTAAGCACCTTTTATACATAGTCTTTTTTAATATCCTGGCTTTTCTAAAAGTCTAAACATATTTTTCTTGTATTTTTCAACACCTGGTTGATTAAATGGGTTTACCCCTAATAACATTCCAGACATTGCACATGCTTTTTCAAAAAAGTATATCAAATGCCCTATTGTTTCTTCTGATAATTTTGGCAACTCTAATACTATATTTGGAACATCGCCTGCTGTATGTGCTTCTATCGTTCCTTCCATTGCTTTTTTATTTACATAGTCTAATGTTTTTCCTGCTAAATAATTTAATCCATCTAAATTATCTTCTTCTTCTTTTAAGTCTATATCTGACTCCGACTTTTCAATTCTTATTACTGTTTCAAATAGATTTCTTCTACCTTCTTGAATATATTGTCCCATAGAGTGTAAATCTGTTGTAAAGTCAACACCTGCAGGGAATATTCCTAATTGGTCTTTTCCTTCACTTTCTCCAAATAATTGTTTCCACCATTCTGTTAAGTAATACATTTTAGGTTCATAATTGACTAGTATTTCTGTATTTTTATATAATTTATATAGTATATTTCTTATAACAGCATATTGATAACATTCATTATATTTTAGATTTGGATCATCATATCTTTCTTGTGCTATTTTAGCTCCTTCCATAAGTTTATCTATATCAATTCCAGCTGTTGCAATTGGAAGCAGTCCAACAGCAGTTAATACTGAATATCTTCCGCCTACATTGTCTGGAACTACAAATTGTTCATATCCTTCGTTTTGCGCAAGTACTTTTAGTGCTCCTTTTGCTTTGTCTGTTGTAGCATAAATTCTACTTCTTGCTTCATCTATTCCATATTTGTTTTCTAATATTTCTCTAAAAATCCTGAAACTGATTGCAGGTTCTGTTGTTGTACCAGATTTTGATATTACATTAATAGAAAAATCTTTATCTCCAATATATTCAATTAATTCATTAATATAATTTGGACTTAAATTATTTCCTACATATAATATTTGAGGATATTTTCTTTGTTTTGCTGATAACATATTATTAAAAGAACTAGTTAATGCTTCTATTACAGCTCTTGCACCTAGATACGAACCACCAATTCCAATAACTACCAAAATATCAGATTCTTTTTTTATTTTTTTTGCTGCTTTTTTTATTCTTTCAAATTCATCTTTATCATAATTAGTTGGTAAATCTAACCATCCTACAAAGTCTTTTTCATCATTTGCTCTTCTATGCAAATCTTTATGAATAATTTCTACTTGTGCCTTATACTCCATTATACTTTTTTGTGTTACTCCACTATTTTTAAAGTCTAACTTAATTTCTGCCATTATTATTCCTCCTCTTTTTTGAATTATAGCTATATTATATATAAGATACTTTTTTATTTCAAGTAAAATAAAAATTAAGTTTCAGTATTTTTTAATAATCAATATAAGACTAAAATTTATTTTACAACTTCATTCATAACTTTTGCTAAATACTTCATACTATTTAAGCATTGTTCTAGTGTATTTCCAGTTGCTCCTACTTCTATAATACTAGCATATTTTCCAGAATGCTGATTATATCTAGACTTTGTTAGCATTATTGGTTTAAATAACCCTGGGTACATTTCTTCTGCTTTTTCTTGTACTTTAATTGCAAATTTTAAATTCTGATTCCAATTTGGATGCCATAAACCTCCTTCATTTGTTCCGAATTACAAACATTATCTGTGCTGCTTCATCAGTATCTCCTATTTTTACTGTTGGTGCATAATCGCTTCTACTTCCTACTGCATCTCTATGTACATCTATTATTATATCTGATGGATTTGTCTTTAATATATTCTCTACAGTTGCAAGTGAACGTGTATATGAACCATTATATGATGGATAATCATGATAGTCTGTATTATGTATTACATTATATTGATACTGCTTTAGCTGATTTTCTAGTTCTGTACCAACTCTTACTACTGTAAAATTTAAATCTGTAGTTCTAAATGTTCCTGTTGGTGTATATGGATATTTTTCACTTGAAGTATAACTCTCACAGCTATGCGTATGAAATAGTACAATATTTTTATTTTCTATCGTTATATCTGGATTTAACATTTCTTCTGTTAAAGTATAGCTCGTCTGATTTTTTATTTTTACATTTTTGTACGTTACATTACTATTCTCACTAATTGGATTTTTTGTAATTACTTGTGTTTGTAATCCTTCTTGAGCTAGTTGTATTTCTTGTTTTTCTTCTGTCTGATTTTTTTCATTTTCTTGTATATTTTCGTTATTTTCTTTATTAGTTGTTTCTTCACTTTCCTTAATTGCATTCACTGAACTAATTTGTGTTTTTAACATTTCTTGTAGTATATTCTTATTTTCTTTTTGATCATCTTCTTTTGCTATATTTTTATATTCTTCATTTATACTTGACATAGTTGGAATTGTCTGATCCATACAATTTATCATACTAAATTGTGACAAAGCTTTTATTCCATTTTCTATTTTTTGTACACCTTTTGAGTTTTCTTTTGTGTCTTTATGAAAAATTTTACTAATCCCTAGTACAACAACCACTAAAAAAGTAATTCCTATTATAACTTTAAAAATATCTCGCATTTTTAATACTGTAACATTAAACATATTTTTCTCCTTATCTTAAGTCTCTTATATGTATATATATTCAGTTACAAACTTAAATATGCAAAATTTTCCTATAATATAAAAAACGTAATTCAAAAACTTTTTCAGTAAAAACTGATAAAATTTCGAATTACGCTATGATTATTATTTTATTTTTCATTATCTAGATTTTTTTCCAAAACCAATCTAAACTGTTATCTATACTTTTTTTGCCTTTACTTTTTGCTTCTAAATCATCTACCCATAAGTATGAGAAAAACGTCATTAAAACAAAAATAAAATCAATTACAATACATCTCGATAATGTTGTCAACAAATATCTATATTCTTCTGATAGTGTTGCTATTTGTGCAACATGCACTACTAATATTATTAAATAAGCAAATAACATAATTGCTCCAATAAAACTTTGTTTTACCTCTTGAGATAAAAATATTAATAATATAGTTACTGCTAACATTAATAATAATGTAAGTGGATTAGACATATCAAATATAAACATATTTTTCCCCTCCATTTTTTCTTTTGTCTTTTTTTATAAATTTATAATATCATTAATTTGTCTTTTTATCAACATTTTAATATTACATTTTCATTACAATTTTATTACGTATTTATATGTAGAAAATATGAAAATCTGCTTATTTTAATTTTTCTTCAATCAATTTTGCTATTTCTTTCGCTTTTTTTGTTATATATTCTTGGTCTTCGCCTTCTATCATTACTCTTACTAATGGCTCTGTTCCTGAAGGTCTAATTAATACTCTTCCATTACCAGCAAATTCTTTTTCTAACTTTTCAATTGCATTTTTAATATCTTTGTCTTTATCATAATCATATTTTTTGTTTGCATTTACTTTACTATTTATTAATACTTGTGGATACAATTTTACTCTTTCTCCAAGTTCTGAAGCTTTTTTTCCTTCTTCTAATATTGATTTTATTAACATTAAAGATGTTAATATTCCATCTCCTGTTGGATTATAATCTAATAAGATAACATGACCTGATTGTTCTCCTCCTAGATTAAATCCATCTTTTAACATTTCTTCTAGTACATATCTATCTCCAACTTGAGTTTGCAATAACTCTAACCCATTATCTCTGGCATATTTATTAAGTCCTAAATTACTCATAACAGTTGCTACTATTGTATCTTTGTTTAATTTTCCTTTTTTTCTTAAGCTTTGAGAAATAATAGCTAATAATTTATCTCCATCTATTTCATTTCCCTTTTCATCAACAGCTAAACATCTGTCTCCATCACCATCATAAGCAATCCCTAAACTTAATTTGTTTTCAACAACAAATTTCTTTAGTCCTTCTAAATGAGTTGAACCACAATTATGATTAATATTTATTCCATCTGGATGATTATTAATAATTTTATATTTTATTCCTAATGCTTTAAATACTTTTTCTGCAACCACTGAAGTAGCTCCGTTTGCTGTATCAAGACCAACAACAAAATCTTCTCTATTATATTTTGCAATATCATCATCAAAGTTTTTCCTAAAGAAGTATACATATTCATCTAACATTTCTAATGCATATTCTGAAACTCCTATTTTATCATTAACAGCTGTCAATTCTTCTAGTTTTCCAGATTCCATAACTTCTTCTATTTCCTCTTCTAGGGAATCTGGTATTTTCATTCCCTTATTACTAAAATATTTTATTCCATTAAATTCATATGTATTATGTGATGCTGAAATTACAACACTTGCATCTGCATTTAATTTTCTTGTTAAATATGCTACTGCTGGAGTTGGTATTACTCCTAATAATTTAACATTTGCTCCATAGCTTAGAAATCCAGCTACCATAGCGCTTTCTATTAGTGTTCCAGATATACGAGTATCTCTTCCTATTAAAATTGTAGGTGTATGATCTGTATGTTTTGATAATACATATGCACCTGCTTTTGCTACTTTGTATACTAGCTCTGGTGATAATTCTGTATTTGCAATTCTTCTGATTCCATCAGTTCCAAAATATTTTCTCATATTTTTTACTTCCTTCCTAACCTAAAAATATTTTAATCTTTTCTTACTAAATTCATTAACATTGTTCTTAATGACTCGCCTTTTAACATTGCAAGTTTTTCTTTAAAACTTAATTCTATTTTATGTGGCTCTTCTATATCTATTCTTTTATTTTGCAATACTAGTCTTGGATTTATAGTTGTTAATTCTTTTAACTTTTCTTCTCCTATTAATTCGTTTATTTCCATTAAAATCTCTGGAATTTTAGGGTATATTGTATTTTGCCTATGCACATCTGAACCTAACATATGAATCATATTGTTTTCAAAGAATTTTTTTACTATTACTTGTGCTTTTTCTCCATATTGCCCAATTATACTTCCGTAATTAGCTTGCATTAAAACACCTTTTTGTATTAAGTCATATATTAATTCTGGATCTTGTTGTACAAAACTGTATCTTTCAGGATGCGCTAGTATTGGTACTATTTTATATTGTTGCATTTCATAAATAATATCATATAAATTAAGTGGTTCTGCATTTAAAGGCATTTCGAATAATACATAACTTGTATTATTCATCGTAGTTGCTTTGCCTTCTTCTAATAATTTTATAATATTTTCTGACATATATATTTCATTTCCTAAATATAGTTTTATATCTATTTTTTTTGCTTCTAAATTTTCACGTATAGCATCAAGCCATACTTCTCTTTCTGGTGAATTTGTTTCATAATATCCTTCCATATAGTGTGATGTTAATACTATTGAATCAAATCCTACACTTTTTGCTTCTTTTATTAAATTAAATGTTTCTTCTATACTTTTTGAACCATCATCTATGTTTGGTAGTATATGTGTGTGTATGTCTATCATTTATAGCTTTCTCCTTTTGTTTCTTAATTTAGTTTCTTTTTTTCCTCATCTAGATATTTGTTTATTTCTTTTAATATCTCATTTGTTTTTTCTATTGATATTTCCTCTTTACTATTTACTATTATTTCTTTGTTTAGTGTTTCTTGTTTTGTTCTATTATCAACTTCTTCTTTCTGTCCATTTTCTACTCTTTTATTTTTACTAACTGTAGAATTTTCTTTTAATAAATCCGATGTTCTATTATATATTGGTTTTTCATTTCTTTGGGTTTGAGCTCTTTTTGAAGTTTTTGTATGCCTAGTTGATGTTGAACCATAATAATAACTTTGTTCATATTTTTTAGCTGACATTGGTATTTTATTTAATACTATTCCAGAAATTTTTCCTCCAACATTTTGAATATTATTTATTACTTTTTTTAAATCTTCTTTTTTAGTCTGTTTATTTGCAGTAACTATTATTGTAGAATCTACTAATCTTGTAAGTATTAATGAATCTGTTACTAATTGACTAGGTGTTCCGTCTATTATTATTACATCGCACATATCTTTTAATTGTTCTAATAAATTTACCATTTGTGGTGCAATTAATAATTCAGATGGATTTGGTGGTATATTTCCTGCTGAAATTAAATATAAATTATCAATTTCTGTTTCTTGAATATAATTTGTTAAATCATCACTTGCTTCTTCATTATCAATTATTCCTGATAAGTAATTGGATAATCCAGGTCTTGGTGATACTCCAAAAATTGTATATTGTCTTCCTTTTCTCATGTCTGCATCTATTAATACAACTCTTTTTCCAGCTTGTGCAAATGTTACTGCTAAGTTTGATGAAACCCAACTTTTTCCTTCTCCTGGCAAAGTTGATGTCACTAATATTGTTTTTAATTTTCCCTTTGTACTCATGAATTGTATATTAGTTCTTAATGTCTTAAATATTTCTGAAATAGGAGATTTTGGATCTTGGTGTGTTATTACTTCTTTTCTCATTATCTTTTACCTCCATTTCTTCTTTGTGGCTCTGCATTATATATTGGAATTGAAGCTACTACTGGTAATTTAAATTCCTTTTCTATCTCTTCTGCAGTTTTTACTGTTGTATCTAACATATTTGATACTAATACATAAATTATTGATACAACTGCACCTATAAATGCAAATATTATTATATCTTTTTTATGATTTATATTTGATGGAGTATATGATATTTCGGCTTTGTCTACAACTTGTACATTTTCTATGCTATATATTTCTTTTACTTTTTCTGTAAATACTTTTGCTATTTCATTTGCTATTTTTACAGAATTTACTGGCTCTTTTGTTGTTACTGTTATTTTAATTATTTCTGTATCTTTTACAGAACTTACCGTTACATTATTTTTTAATTCATCTTCGCTTATTGTTGTTCCTAAATTTAAATTTGTTATTACTTGTCTTATTATATTTTTACTTTTTACTAGTTCGCTGTATGTTGATACTAATTTTGAATTTACTGTTATGTCTGTTGCTGTTGATGTTGTTATTGTATTTGAATTTGATTGATTGTTGTTTTGTGATGCTAATATTAGTGTTGTTTCTGCACTATATAGTGGTACTTTAAATCCTACTGTATATATTACTCCAATTCCCATAAATATTAGTATTATTAATATTATTTGTAATTTCTTAGTCCAAAATATTTTTAATAGTTCTTTTAAATCTATTTCTTCCATTTTTCCTCCCCTTTTATTTTGTTTGTTTTTTCTTTTGTTTTATTTTCTTCTTTTTTGCACTTCTATAGTATACATTTAAGTTACTTTTTTTGCAAGATTTTTCTGATATTTTATTTAATTATTATAAAAAATTTATAAGCAATTTTACAGAAATATTCCTTCCTTATTTTTTTTATTATATAATCTTCTAAGGCATTTTTATAAAATTCTAAAAATTCTTCTGCACTATAACCTATTTTATCCCGATTAGAATCAGCTTTTCCCAATTTTGTTAATGGTCGTATGAATATATTATTTAGTTTCAATTTTATGCATTCATCAACTATTTCTCTAAATTTATTTAAACTATACTTTGTAGTTGTTTCAATAGCACTAACATTTATTTCTTTTTTTCTTAATTTTTTTATCTGTTCTATTGTTTTCCTATATGAATTTCCATATTTATATGACCTATTTTTATTTTGCAATTCTTCATTTCCATCTATTGAAGTACATATAGAAACATTGTTTTCAATGAAAAAATCAATCATTTCATCTGTTAACAAAATTAAATTCGAAACAACGTTATAATCAATTTGTTTTCCTTTTGCCTTCTTAATTTTAAATACATTTCCTCTGCAAATGTTTCTACATAACTCCCTGTGTAATTACTATTATTCTCATCCTAACTAAATCTTTTATTTCTATTGTTTTCCATCTAAATCTGTATCTGCCGCTACTTGTTTCAACTTCATTCAAATGTTTCTCATTAATAAATTTTTCCTTAACTCAATTATATCCTTAATATTCACTACTTCTTTATCTTTTAATGGCATATTTAGATTAATCCCTAAATCACTTAAATTGTTATAAAATTTCGTACTAATTATTTTTCTTCCAGATGTTGTTTGATAATTTTTTATTTTTAGAAATCAATTCTAAATCATCATTTAATTTAGTAACCAACTTTATTTGCTTGTTAATTGATTTTCTTACAATTTCATCCAAAGGATACTGTGCGATTACCAGATCCTTCGTGCCACTGTCAAGACGCACATACCCAAGTACCATCTCCACATACTGCTCCACCCGGAACAGTTCGGCTTTCAGATTCTGATTCGTCTCGGTATCTTCCTGCTGGAGCAGCACATTCATCACAGCGATCGGTGCCTTGATCTGATGCACCCAGGTTGCATAATAGTCCTCCATGTCCTGACCGGACTTCTCCCATCTGGCATGTTCTTTTCTTTGCTGTTGTTCTTCTTTTCTGATCAGCTCCTGATATCCTGACTCAATCCCATCTTGTGCGATTGGAAGCGAATCCTCATAAGGTCCTTCTCCTTGCAGCAAATGTTCCAGCTTCTGCCCGGTTTTCTTATACCGCAAATATCCACAGAGAAGAAAAAGTAATCCAAATGCCAGACACAACACTGTCGGATAAACCGCTGCCTTCAGATTAATCTCTTCCAGCACAAAAATCAGAAAAAAGATTCCCGCACACAGCAAACTCCACAGAAGCACAAATCGGATTCTTTTCAAATATTGTAAAAACATTTTTACTCCTTCTCGATGATATATCCACCGCCGACTTTCGTCTTGATAAAGCCTTCCATTCCCGCTTTTTCCAGCTTTTTCCGAAGTCTTCCGACATTGACTGTCAATGTATTCTCTTCGATATAATTGTCTGTCTCCCACAGCTTTGTCATCAGCGTGTCTCTGCTGACCACGCGTCCTTTATTCTCCATCAATGTCTGTAAGATACGAAATTCATTCTTTGTCAACTCAATTTTTTCTCCATTATAAGTCATTGTTGTATCATAGAGGTTCAGGATTGCTCCTCTATGTTCCAGCATCGGTACTTTTCCTGATAGATCATATGTTCTCCTCAGCAGAGCCTGAATCTTCGCTGTCAGTACACTTAAGTCAAACGGTTTTGCCACAAAGTCATCTCCGCCCATATTCATCGCCATGATAATATTCATATTATCCGCTGCTGAAGAGATAAAGATCACCGGAACGCTCGATATCTTACGGATCTCGCTGCACCAGTGGTATCCATTATAAAAAGGAAGCGTGATATCCAAAAGCACCAGATGTGGACCGTACTCTGCAAATGTCTCAAGAACCTTTGCAAAATCTTCCACATAACGTGCTTCATTTCCCCACGCTTCCATCTCTTTTTTAATTGCCCCTGCCATCACAAGGTCATCTTCTATGATTAGAATCTTATACATTCTGCGGATTCCCCTTTCGCTCTTATCCACTACTATATATCATAGTATACAGTATTTCAAGAGCACACGGTCATACCGTATCCGGCGAGATAACCCGCTGGATATGGATTGCAAGAAATCCGATTTCTTCTTTTGCGACCGGTTGTTTCAGCTGTCTGGACATATAGTCACACACTCTCTTCGCCGCCTCTCCGGTCCTTGGGTAATTCTGAAAAATGAAATCATTAAAGTCTGCATTCGTCCCTTCACCCTTACGTGTTCTCAGAATCATATAATACATATGACTCATCAGACGTGTACATCCAAGTGAGCCGCTCTCCAGCTTCTGATCGAATTCCTGTTCAATCATGGCAATCCCTTCATTTACAATCCTGGTCGCATCCAGAGTCTGGGATACTGCCTCATCAGAAAGGCCTGCATGGATATGTAGCGTAATGAATCCGACTTCATCCTCTGAGATTTCATATCCTGTCAGCTGCTGTATAATTTCCCGCCCTTTCAGGGCCACTTGATACTCCTCTCCAAACAACACACGGATATCCGGTGTAAATGGATTCGGAAGCTGGCGGTTCTCCTTCGCTCTCTTCGCTGCAAGCGCAATATGATCTGCCAACGGAAGCAACATCTCATGATTGATCTTCTGAAACACGTTCTCTGCTTCTTCAATGATCTTTCCTGTTGCCTCAATAAACTCCGGGCGGATTCCATTGACTGTTTTCAGAACAGACTCTTGCTTTCTTCTTGTGACAAGAGAATATACTTTGGCTCCGGGAAGTTTCTCGATCTGTTCTGTAGGTTTCTTTCCAAATCCCACACCGTTTCCGAGAAGGATCATCTCCTTCCCTGTCTCAACATGATATACAAGAATCCCATTATTATTCAGAACTTTAATGACTCGATACATCCCCCCGGAGCCTCTCTTTCTTTCTCTTAATTCAAGCTTACGATTTCTGCTGTCTTCTCAAGCTTCTCTACTTTTCCGCTCTTAGACATTCTGATCTCTTCACCTTCCTGAAGACTTGTAAATACAACCATACATTCATCGGATTTTGCATGCTCTTGGATATATTTTATATCAAAACCTATCAGTTTGTCACCCTTTTTTACTCGGTCTCCGTCATTTACAAAAGTTTCGAATCCTTTTCCATCCAGATTTACAGTATCCACGCCAATGTGAAGCAGATACTCGGTTCCGTCATCACTAGTCAGACCAACTGCATGTTTTGATGGGAAGATAAAAGATACAGTTGCATCTTCCGGCGCATAAGCCATTCCCTCTTCCGGGCGAACCAGATAACCGTCTCCCATCATTTTCCCTGCAAATGCTTCGTCACACGCTTCTTCGATCGGTGCTGCCACTCCTGTGAATGGAGAGCAAAGCTCTTTCTTTACAGTTCCGGCTGCAACAGTTTTGTTCTCATCTTTCTTCGCTTCATCTTTTGTTTCTGCATATTTATTCGTTTCTTCTGCGCTGTTTTCGTTTTCTTTTGGAAGATATTCAACATCCGGAGCTTTCTCCAGATAATCTTCCAGATTGGATTTAATCACAGAAACAGCCGGTCCGTAGATTACCTGGATTCCCTGTCCTTTTCTTACGATTCCGGATGGGGATGTCATTCTTAAGACATCTTCATTTACCAGTTCCGGCTTTACTACCGTACAACGAAGTCTTGTCGCACAGCAGTCTACATCAGAAATGTTTTTCTTTCCACCAAGTCCTCTTGTGATCAGTGCGCTCTTCTGATCTTCCGGTGTCATTTCATTTTCAGAATCTGCATCATTTCCATCTACTTTTGCTTTATAATCAGCTTTTGTATACAGCTTCGTTTCCGCATCATCATCTTCTCTTCCCGGTGTCTTCAGATTCAGCTTCAGAATCAAAGTACGGAAGATGATATAATATAAGAAGAAATAAATAATTCCAACCGGGATGATTCTGATCCAGCTTGTCTTAGCATTTCCCTGAAGGATACCGAAAAGGAACAGATCAATAAATCCACCGGAAAATGTAAGTCCTACTGCAATATTTAACATATGTGCGATCATATAAGCAGATCCGGCAAGGATCACCTGTACCGCAAAAAGGATCGGTGCTACAAACAGGAATGAGAACTCCAGTGGCTCTGTGATTCCGGTCATCATACATGCAAGTGCTGCAGAAAGCAGAAGTCCGCCTGCCTGTTTCTTCTTCTCCGGTTTTGCACACTGATACATTGCAAGTGCCGCACCCGGAAGACCAAAGATCATGAAAATAAATTCACCGGAAAAATATCTTGTCGCATCCGCACTGAAATGTACTGTGGATGGATCTGCAAGCTGCGCAAAGAAGATGTTCTGACCGCCCTGTACCAGCTGTCCCGCAACTTCCATTGTTCCTCCAACCGCTGTCTGCCAGAATGGAAGATAGAATACATGGTGAAGTCCAAATGGAATCAACGCTCTCTTAATAATACCAAAGATCAATGTTCCAATATAGCCTGTTCCTGTTACAAGTCCGCCGAGTGCATAGATTCCATTCTGAACGGTTGGCCATACAAAATAGAGCACGATTCCGACAGCCACATAAGTCAATGTTGAAATAATCGGAACAAATCTTGATCCACTGAAGAATGACAGTGCATTCGGAAGCTGGATTTTGTAAAACTTATTATGAAGTGCTGCTACTCCAAGTCCAACGATAATACCGCCAAATACACCCATCTGTAATGTCTGGATTCCGCAGACACTTGTCACAGTTCCTTCCAGAACTCCGGCTCCAAGCGTTCCGTCTGCAAGAAGATCTCCACGGATCAGAAGCATGGCATTCATTGTTGCATTCATTACAAAGAAAGAGATCATTGCCGCAAGTGCCGCAACTTCCTTCTCTTTCTTTGCCATACCGATTGCTACACCGACAGCAAAAATGATTGGCAGGTTATCAAAAATAATACTTCCCGCTTTGCTCATAATTGTGAGCAGGGAATTCAGAATTGTCCCCTCGCCTAAAATTGCCTGAAGATGATATGTCTCAATCATCGTTGCATTTGTAAATGAACTTCCTACTCCAAGCAGAAGTCCTGCTACCGGAAGAATTGCGATTGGAAGCATAAAACTTCTTCCGATTCTCTGCAATACTCCAAAAATCTTGTCTTTCATCTGTAATCCTCCTCGTATAAAATTTCTCATAGAGTTAGCGCAACAAAAAAAGCATAAACTAATCCTCAATAACTAAATCCACCTTATCTGGTGAACTTATTAAGGATAGTTTATGCCTGCTTTACCAGTAACACTCTATCGTGCGCTTTTCTCTTTTAACCACGTATAGTATAACCAAACTCACTTCCAACAGTCAATCTGTAATATTCAACAATATTTATCCTGTTTTTTTGTTGAATATGTTACTTAGTGATTATTTTAGTAAATTAAAGTTTTTCTTTTGATTTAAATTAACTTCTCTTCATTTTACGCTTCTGGCTTTTGCTTATTTGCTTTTGTAATATCCAGACGTACATTCACACCAAATGGATTGATTGCAACTCCCTTTGCATCCGGAATCAGTATCTCCGGAATCTTATCCGCCGGGATTGCTGCTGTCTTCATCTTCTTGCCCTGTGCAAATCTGGTAAATTCTATCATATCTGTAAAGATCGGCTGATACAGACTTCCGTCCGGCTGTCTCAGAAGTGGAACCTGATTATCTTCCTGAACTCCTACGATAAAGGTTCCTTTCTTATAATGCGCCATCATCTCTTCCTGAAGTTCCTTCACATTCTCCGGCATCTCCGGTCCGATATTGCGGTGCATCTCCTGCATCAGATACATTGCTGTCAGATGAAGTTCCGGATTCTCGATCAGTTTCTTTCCGTCAGGCAGTTCTTCCTTATTCTTACGAACTACAAGATGTTCCAGCTGAACCCTGATCTCCTCCTCTGTACCAACATTCACTGCCAGTGCATTCACGCCCATTGTATACAGATTTGTAAAAAATCCAAGTCTGACATTCTTTTCAATCTTGGCAATTCCTACATGATAACGATCTTCTGCAAGCGTCTTTGCCTTTTCCTTTGCAGACTCTTCCTGATAATAAACCAGAACCTCGTCATCAAATGTCTCTTCATCACAGAGGACAAACGGCATCTTCGTCACACCTGACATGATCACATAAATCTCTTCGAGATTTCGCAGATTCACCAATACCTGCTTCATCTCTGTACTGACAATTACTTTATTCTCATCCATCTCTTTGTTTTCCTTTCTGGTTGCTTTTCTTTACATTACAGTAGTGCAATGAAATGAGGTATAAATATAATACACCCTATGATCACAGCCATGATTGCCGTAAAAAGCACTGCACCAGCTGCCGTATCCTTCGCGATCTTAGCAAGTGGCTTTCTCTCCTCTGTCACAAGATCGACAACAGCTTCCACTGCCGTATTCACAAGTTCCAGTGAAATCACCATTCCAAAAAGGAGAAGACAGATACACCATTCCATCGGTGTTAATCCTACAAATGTTCCAACTGCTGTTACAAGAATCACTGAATCTTCATATTCCTCTCTTTTAAAATCCCTGTCCAGATTCCTTCAAAGGCATAGCCAAAGCTTTTGAATAAAGGCTGTTTTCGATTCTTCATTCGTATTCTCCTTTCGGATTCGTATCATAGATCAAGCAACAAATCTAATATCTATGATACCACATCTGACTCCTTATCAAAAGAGGTATTTTCCTATTATTATCAAAAGAATACTCGGATTTCGAAGCTCATATCCTTTTCACTTATTTACAAGCTTCAACCATACTCTTTACATATTCTGCAACATACGGCACGCAGTCTTTTCCGTATTTCTCACACAACTTAACGATTGCACTTCCAACGATCGCACCGTCTGCGCTCTGACACATCTTCGCCGCCTGCTCCGGAGTGGAGATTCCGAATCCGACCGCACATGGAATATCATTTTCCTCTTTTACAAGCTTCACCATTGCTCCGATATCCGTCGTGATCGAGGATCTTGTCCCTGTTACACCAAGTGAAGAAACACAATATACGAATCCCGATGCTTCTTTTGCAATCATCCGGATTCGGTCATGAGAAGTCGGTGCAATCAATGAGATCAGATCGATTCCGTACTTTTTGCACACGATGTCAAATTCTTCTTTCTCTTCAAATGGAACATCCGGAAGAATCAGACCATCCATTCCGACATTTTTCGCTTTCTCAAGAAATCTTTCTGTTCCGTAAGAGAACACAACATTTGCATATGTCATAAAAACAAGTGGAATCTGTGTATTCTGACGGATTTCTTTTACCATATCGAAGATCTTATCTGTAGTCACGCCTCCTGTCAGCGCACGCAGATTTGCTCCCTGTATAACCGGTCCTTCTGCTGTCGGATCGGAAAATGGGATTCCAAGCTCGATCAACGCCGCCCCTGCTTTCTCCATCTCATAGACAATCTGTTTCGTCGTCTCAAGATCCGGGTCACCACATGTGACAAATGGTATAAATGCTTTCTTCCCTTTAAATGCTTCCTGTATTCTACTCATGAAGATCCTCCCCTCTGTAACGTGCGATTGCTGCACAGTCCTTGTCTCCGCGTCCGGATAATGTAATGACTACAATCTCATCTTTGTCCATCTGTGGTACGATTTTCTTTGCATATGCTACTGCGTGAGCGCTCTCGATGTCGTCACTGGAAAAATAGAGCATGTACGGAGAAGGATTGTGCGTCCGAAGCACCCGGTATGTATCAAAAAGACTTTCCTCGGCCTTCGCCCGCATCGGATTTGACAGAACTACCTGGAAAATGTCTCCCTCCCGAATATAATGCTTCGCTTTCTCTACCATTTTCTCGTATTTTTCTTCAGAGAATTGAGGCTTGATTTCGGTTTTTAACTGGATCGGTGGAAATTCCATTTTCTCACCTGTTTTCA
>ERZ825159.2341-NODE-2341-length-15592-cov-12.403038_pt1 | contig 15592 bp, 13 predicted proteins | sample MGYA00519932_ERZ825159 | MGnify/ENA primary metagenome ERZ825159 (study PRJEB31778, sample SAMEA3449191) | human gut metagenome | biome: human gut; feature: human-associated habitat; material: faeces | place: United Kingdom | collected 2010/2012 ...
ATACAAAAAAAGCCTTCTTACCACACTTTACTATATGTGTTAGAAGGCTTTTTGGGTCCTTTTTGAGTCCTAAAATGAATTTTTCGGGTCCTAATTCGGGTCTTTTTTAGACATGTTCTCAACAATCTGTATCAACCTTTATCAGTCATTTCCCTTTTATTTAAAGCTTTTATCTTGATTTAACAAGATTTATAAAAGCCTTATATTAATGCATTACTTTATTCTATTTTAGTAAAGCTTAGCTCCTGCAGGAATCTTGTCATCAACCATCAATAAATTCAAGCATTCATGACCATCTTCTTCATGTACAGCTGAGATCAACATACCTTCAGAATTAATACCCATCATTTTTCTTGGTGGTAAGTTTACAATCGCAATTGCAGTCTTTCCAACCAATTCTTCTGGTTCATAGTATTCGTGAATTCCGCTTAAAATAACGCGATCTTTACGTTGGCCATCATCCAAAGTGAACTTTAATAGCTTCTTAGATTTTTCTACTGCTTCACAAGCTAGGACTTTAACAGCACGGAAATCTGACTTACTGAATGTTTCAAAATCTACCATATCTGTGAAGATTGGTTCGATTTTTACATTCGAGAAATCAACCTTTACAGGTGCAGCTTCCACTGGTTTTTTAGCTTCTGCTTTCTTGTTTGAATCCCCTAAGTTCTTCATGTGAGGGACTTCTTTTCTGAAATTTATATATTTCTTTATTTATCTTTATAACCCTTTATTTTCATTCCAAGATTGAGTTTTATAACACATATCCCTTTATATTCCTACATAACTTTTATAAATTTGGCGTAACTTGTGGCGTAAGTATGGCGTAAGAATATTTACTACTCAAAATCCATCAATGTTTCAAATTTCTTCATCTCTTGTTTTTTTAAATCATTCGTTGCATCCACATAAATATTCATTGTTGTGCGTATATCAGTATGGCCCAAAACATCTTGTGTTACTTTTAAATTTGTACCTTTTTCAATCAAACGCGTCGCAAATGTATGTCTTAAGTTATGACATGAAAATCTTGGCAATAAAATTACTTCACCTTTAGAATTAAAACTTTTTTCTAGTATATCATCATTGCAATCTCTCATGATACGATAAAGTGCTTTATTCAAAACCGCTTGATTTTGAACATTGCCAAAACGATTAATAAACACAAAATTTGTATAACCATCAATTACTTTATTTAGACTTACACCACTGTCTTCCAACGCATCCATATATTCTCTTTGCTTTTTTAAGGCATCTCTAACCTTTTTAACCATTGGAATACTTCTATAAGAATTTGGTGTCTTGGGTGTATTAACACCAAAATGACATCCATCTACTTTATGTTTATAATAAACCAATGTATGATTGACATTGATTACATTGTTGTCAAAATCGATATCATTCCATCGTAAACCAGTTACTTCTCCTACACGCATTCCTGTGTATAACATCACGATAAAGATAGGTTGCCAATGATTGTACTGCTGACTGTTTTCCAAAAAGTGTTCAAACAATAATTGCTCATCCATAGTTAACGCAAACTTTTTTGTTTGTTCATGATTATGTGACTTTTTTAGATCCCCCACACAATTAGCAGATACATTGGTACGAAGATATCCTTCTTCAACAGCAAGTTCTAAAACTTGGTATAAAACAGTATGTATATTTTCAATTGATCTCACTTTAATGTTTCTTTCGTCAGCTAGGTAATTATAAAATCTACGAACATCAGACTTTTTTAAATCACATACTCTCATTTTACCAAAATCTGGTGCAACAAAACGTTCATACATGTAACAATAATTCCGCATTGTATTATCTTTTACCCCTTTTTTTAGTTCTACATATAAATGATAAATATCATTTACTGTTTTTCTCTTATTAGTGGTCTTTAAACCAGCGTCCGTATCAATAACTAACTGTTTTTCCTTTTCCCGTAACTCTTTTAAAGTTTTAGCATAGATTGCATGTCTTTTCCCATCTCTAGTTACATATCTATAATCATATGTACCATTTTTGTTCGGAAGAATTACTGCAAGAATTGCATTATTATGACTTGTTCTATCGCTTCGAGTAGTTTCTCTTAATGAGTAGCTAATTTCCCAAGGAATCCATTGCGATCTCTGCCATTTTCCAGCTTCTTTCATATTTGGAGATATAAGCACTATCGTAACAGTGCTGTCATAAATTTTATCCTTTAAATGTGTCCAAATAGCATCCTCTGACCACGAAGATATATCTTCGTCGCTTTTTTCCCCTTTATATATGTCATCGCCTGATAAAATGTTGTCCTTTATATAATTAACATAATCACAAGGCCAAGTCGGTTGAGTTACATTCGGTATTTTTTTCACATCATTATCTTTGTATTTATAAGAAACAAATATTTTTCTTCCCAATTTTACAGCTCTCCTTTTATTTTTTTTTAAACCAATCATCCAGAGGAGTAATACAAATATAATTTGAGTCAACTTCTTGACTACAAACATAATAACCTCGAGTAACTGACTGTCCGTTTTCATATTTTTCTGAGCCGTCATAGTAGGCTATATAAGGATAGAGACTCATATATTCAGATCCTTTATATTCAAAATCATGTGCACCTTCAGGTTTCATGGGAAATAAAGCAATATGCTCTTTGAATTTTTGAGAATCACCATATCCCAACTCCCAATTACACCATTTTGATTCAACTGCCCCATTCGTTGCAAGAAGAATAAATTTATCACATTGCTTTATTCGTTCTTTTATATTTAGAGCAGTTTTTGCCGAAGTTATTTTAGGCATTGTAGAATCTCGGCTATCAATATAAACTTTAACCCTATATTTTTGTTGAAGAAATCCCAACACACCTTTCAAATCTTCAAGATCATCGTGTTTATGTGAAATAAAAACAGTTGCTTTACTCCGCTCGTATTGAGAGGAGCCTAAAATAGGTGATCTAGATTCATTTAAACTTACCCGTGAATAATCACGAAATGCTCCTTGCTCAAAAATACTTTTCATCTTTTATCATTCTCCTTATCAAATGATATTAGTCCACTTTAATATAAACACAACAATCAAAATGAGCAACATTAACGGATAAAATAGATATATACTTGGAGATTTAATACAGTCCCAAGTACGAGCTTTTGCACTAAGAATTTCTAAAGGATCATTAGTAAGCTTCATAGAATAATCTATGGCGTGTTGATCTAAACGCACTTGGTCAAATAAAAATCTAAATTTTCTTTCTAATTTGAGATAATATATATCCAAAACCGCAAAAGCTAGTACAGGCAAAAACGAAAGCCCTAAAATCCACACGGTAGTTGTAGAATACGATATTGCAGAAATTCCCGCAACAATTGTGGCAGCAAATCCTTTAAAGATTGCGGATATCGTGGACATTCTGCAAATCGGTTCTTGCAACATCTGCAAATACTCTTTTTTTCCATCTTGCATAGATTTGCCCTCCTTTACTATTTATTTAAAACCTTTATAACTTCCAAACCCCAGCATATATGCTGCCATCGCAATTGCCAAATCCTCAGATTCGATGTTTTGTTTTGATGCCAGTTCCCTCAGCTCGTCGATAACAGTATCGTGCGGAACAAGCGTGCCATCGAGATCTTTGACCGCCTTTTCGATAACCGAGGGAAGAACCATACACATCTGATAAAACGCATCATCTTGTCCGGTGACAAGTGCATAGAACTGGTCAAGGCTAACTCTGCGTATCAGCTTATGTCCTACTTTCTTTTTATCAACGGTAGTTTCCCACTTGATATTTTGTGATCGTTGAGCTATCGCTTCTACTAAGAAACAAGCACAGTCATCATCATTAAGAAGTTGGTTTTGCATTTTAATAAAAGTTTTGCCAGCAGAAGCGGAATTCATTGTGTTATGCTTGTTTTTCATTTCCACATAAACGGTGTGAACATTTCCTGCATCCGGAATAGGAATGCCATCAGCATTTTCATAGATTACATCCCAACCACCTTCTTCTCCATTTGGTGGAACATGGCAGTTCTTTATGTACTGAAAAATGCGTTGATGAAAATACCCTATGTCATTGTTGTTGGACTTGTCTCTTTGTCTAAAAATTTCATTGCTTACAATTTCGTCCCAACTTGATTGATAAACGGTCTTATCAAAAATTAACTTAATCGGGTCAATAATGTTTTTGTTGAACCTTTTCAAATCAAAAGATTCAAGCTTCTCTCCGTATTTTCCAATAGTTGCTTTTACGTGGTCTGTGAAGTCCTCTTCACTTATAAAAGTTAAATTCCACATCATAAATTCTCCAATGCTTCTCTTATTTTTACTGCAATTTCATACGCCAAATTAACTGGCACAGCATTTCCAACTTGTTTATATTGAGAGCCTACGCTGCCACAGAACTGCCAATCGTCAGGAAAACTCTGACAACGAGCATTTTCCCGTATTGTAAAAGGCCTGGCCTCCAAAGGGTGGCAACGATCTGTTTGCTTTTGGCTTGGTGAAGTTAGTACTGTAAGAGAAGGTTCGTCAAGGCTCAGCCTTCTCAGAATGCCGGTTCTGCCACCCTCCATATACCAACAGCTTTTCATATATTCTTTGGCAATATCCTCGGGAATATCTCTCCAATATCCACCTGGCGGAACAAGTTCGAAAATTTTCTTTTTGTAATCTGAATATGGGGTGCCTTCGCTTTTAGGACAATCAAGAAGAATATCACGCAGAACAGGTTTATATTTATGAGGGGCAGGAAATTCAAAAGAAATTTGATCTGCTAAATCATTTCTAATCCCGATTGTAATTAAACGCTCACGCTTTTGTGCCACACCATAATCCCAAGCATTCAGTACTTTTTTTTGAATGGTATACCCAGTACTTTCAAAGATGTTTGTAATAGTCTTGTATGTACGTCCTTTGTCGTGAGTGAGAAGCCCTCTTACATTTTCAAACAAAAACATTTTAGGTTGTAATTGCTCTAAAAACTTTGCATAGTGATAAAACAATGTGCCACGAGCATCTTCAAGCCCCAATCTTTTTCCGGCGTATGAAAATGATTGGCAAGGTGCGCCACCAGACAGTAAATCGAGTTCTCCTTTTTGCAGTCCGAAATATTCTTGCAAATCGAGGCAAGAAATATTTGCGATATCATCATTAATAACACGCCATTCATGACGATTACACTTTAATGTATCAGCAGCGTCTTTATCAAATTCAATTAAACCCAATGTATTGAACCCTGCTTTTTCTATACCAAGAGCGAGGCCTCCAGCTCCAGCAAAGAGTTCAATAGTTGAAAAAATTTTTTGTTTAACAGATTTAGAGTCATCTGTAAATTCCATTATATCACCAATATTGCATTGCAAGGCAATACAAATTTTTTCTATACTTTCAAAAGAGACGGTTTCATTTTTACCCATTCGAGCCATTACATTAAAGCTCACTCCTGCCGATTCTTTTAACTCGGTTTTATTCATATTGCGATCAATAAGCAGTTTCCAAAGATTATTATAACAAACAGCCACAATTAGCCTCCATTTCACTAGATAAAACACAACAATGGTTTGTTATATTATAGCATATAATCGGTTGAAAAACAAGTGTTACTCACGATATCGTTAGATAATCTCATCTGATATAAATCGGCAGAGATTGTTCCCTGCCGTCGTTGTGTTTATACCGTGTAAATCAGTTCTGCATTTACAATTTCTGTTGCTCTGCTGCGGATATTATTCATCTTCTGCACCCAAAATATCGTATCGGTATTTCAAGCTTTTTAGTTCAAGTGTAAACTGCAATAACCCTGCCAACGACAAAAACCCCGTACTGACTTTAATCCGTCAGTACGGGGTTTAATGTTAATATGGTATTTTTGTGAGCCACAAGATATTACTTTTTACTCACAAACCACTCGATATATACGATAAAGGGTAACGAGCAGAATCTTATCAAAATCTTATCAACGGGCTCTTTGAAAACCTTGAAGCCCTTGATATTACTGGGGTTTCAGACTTTTTCAATTTATTCCCACTCGCCAAGTGGAAACGCAGTCTAAACTTTTTTGTATAGACCGTTTGATTCCATTTGGCTTAATTTGATACCAATTATCCCAATCCTATGGGGTATCCGACTTTCTGCTATCAAAAAGCTATCAGGTGATGCTATCAATAGCGGAAGTTTGGTTGGAGTGTAATCTTTGATAAAACGGTTATTTTAGGTACTGCTTTAAACAAGCCGCATTTGAGACTTGATTTGCAAACTGAAAAATCAAATCTCTTATTTTTTCGTGAATTTCATAGTAACGTGCCTCGTCCAAATCTAATGATACGATTCGCTCCCCATGAGCGATCTTGTTGCGTTTATCAAGCAATACGGAATCGATTAATTTATATGAGCCTTCATAAGCGGAACAATCCAGCCCAATTGTAGCCATGATCTCAACAAAAATAGCTGAGTTTAAGTTGGAATTTGTTTTGATAATTCCATCTACAGGTATTACTGATTCCGCATCATGACTGTTAATAATCTCTGAAACAATTTTTGTGTGAATTGTTGATTTGCTACTCTCCTCAAATGTTTTCAGATTATACTTTAAAGAAATCGCAAGGAAATTAGGTTTCATTTCACCATAAGGCAACTTAAGTGTAGAAACATATTCTAAATAGAAAGTTGCGATATTCTTTATTGCGCCTTCCCAATGGGCGTACAATAGAGCTATTCCAGCACGTATAGCAGTGTCTTTAGCCGATTTTCTTGCATTTGCAACATTTTCACGTATTGACGACAGTTCGTGTTTTCGCCAGGCCATTTCGGCATCAATTGAATCTTGCAAGTCGTTTATAGTTCGTATTTTCATGGCTTAAAATACTCAGTTCCAAACAGTGACATATCCTTAAAACGAGGAATCGAGCGTACGCCGGGTGTTGTGTTTTTTACGAAAGCATCTTCCGAATAGAAAGCGTGAACTTTTGATACTAACCATTCATTTGTTTTTTCTAAAGCAAGGATTTGCTCAACATTTTGATAAACGCCAACAGCAATTGCTTGGAATGCAGAGGCCATAACAGGACCGACGTACTTGGTTCCGTTATATTTTTTGAATGCATTTTCATCAAAAACGCCATATAACAAATTGAATGTTGCAGTAAATCTTTCCTCAATTGTTTCAAAAACCAATTCTTTATTGCACAGTGAAATTGTTTCTTTGTCAAGTAATTCCGCAAAATCTGAATACTGATTAATTCTGCTCCAATCAATGTAAGAAGGAATTAAAAGTCTTAAGAGCAGTTCTAAACGATACTGTTCATCCGTTCTGCGATCAGATATAGGCAAACAATTTCTAAAAGAGTCCACAGAATCTAATTTTATTACAAATTCGTAAAAGTCTTTGTTAGTCATTATCATCAGACAATTACGAACTTCCTGATCGCTTAAAAGTGAGCCTCCTGTATTTAGACGTTGAAAGAGTTCATATTTTGTGTTAGGATCACTTTCTTTCTTCATAATAATTACATCTATTCTCGATCGTTTAAAAAATAGCTGTTGCTCTTTGGTAAAGCTCAATTCTTTTACTATATTATCCCATTGAACACCGGCAAAGGAGGGTAAGTAATCCGTCTTTTGAAGAGTTAAAGGAGGCAATTGATTCCCGTTTTCATCTCTAAAAATTCCGACAAATTGAAAAATTGTCGAAAGTCTCTGAACGCCATCAATCACATCCCAGATTCCATCCTCATTTTGACTGACAAAAATCGGTGGTATTGGAATATTCAAAATAATGGATTCAATTAGCTTTGTCTTTTGGTATTCACTCCATCTAAATACCCTTTGAAATTCTGGATGGATATCCATCTCATCATCTTTGTATAGATTGATAAGTTCACCTATAGACATTTGGTACGATTCGCGAAAAATTTTACTTGCTTTTGCATTGATTTCGTCCTGCAAAGACATATAATTTCCTCCCTCAGCCACGTCCAATACGACGATTTCTCATCTTCTTCCAAATCGCTCTGCATTTTTTGCACCACTCAGAATCAACTCCGAGATAATTGATTAAAACTTCGCTGTCAACTAGATCAAGTGCCTTTTCTATTTCATCATTTTCACGGACAATTTTATCTATCTGCTTAAGCAAAGAGTTGCACATCTCTCCTTCGATATTGTCTAGAATAGGAAGCATAATTTTTCCCATTTCACTAGGCAATATTTCCAGGACTCCACCTCCATAGCTCCTACCACATATTTCTGTAAAGGCAAAAGAGATACTATTGTAGTATGAAAGCAATACTTTTTCCGGTTGCACGCCAACGTTGAACTTCATCCGATGCATTGTATCAGTAGACACAGCATTGCAACGATTTAGAACAAATTTTGGATACAGATTGTTTCTACGCAGGAAAAAAGCATCCGGAATCCATACGGAGGGAACGATATACCAACGATCCCTGATTGAGCACTTATATCCTTCATTTTCACCCGCTTTTTCGCCCAATGCAATGTACGCTTTATGCCGCTCTGGATAGTTTTCTATTGGTGTATCAGGAAAACTTACGAGTCTGGCTCTTTTACCAGATGCCTTGTTCTTTTCCCAATCTTCATTTGTAAAGAAGATTCCATGAGAATGCGAGCTTCTTCCAATAAGGGGCAGGGTTACGTTTTCTAAATCATATTCAGCACAGGTCTTTTCAGAAACACAGAAGTAACCGTTATTACCGGTTGTGATTCCTATGTTGATAAGACCATAATCAGCAAATTTCGCAAATCGTTTATCTGCACGAATTGATTGAATTAGTTCCACCTCTTTAGCAGTCATGAAATACCTTGTCCACTTTTCTTTCACGTGCTGCATCTTTTGAAATCCGTTTTTCTGGAGATCAAGTTTTTCAAAGCCAGAAAGGTCATTCATCTCAATAATACGAATGCCCTTTTCCTCTGCGCCTTTTTCTCCAATAAGGAGTATGACTTCTTGCTCGATATCAGGAAATACAAGTTGCTCAAACATGATTAACGTGATTTGGGAAAGGTGTTCAGCAAGGAACAGACGCAAATCTTCTGCATATGCTACCTGCAAAATTTCTGCTGGGATAACAAATGCTATTCTTCCGTTTTCAGACAGTAACTGAACACAGGCAACCAAGAAAGCTACCCACGCATTGATAAGTTTATTTGCTTTCATTCCATGCGAGGTAAGAATATTTGATTGAAGCTCTCTTTGTGTTTCCGTAAGATATTGATAGCGAATATAAGGAGGATTTCCCAAAATCAGATCATACTGCTTTTGACTACTGACCATGCGTGAGTAAAATTCAAAGAAATCATCGTTTAGAACATGAACATTTTGACAATTGACGTAATTTCTTTGAACTTTTTTTGCTTCATTTGGTTCGATTTCAACTGCATCAATAGAGTCCATTTTTTCAATAAGCGATAATTGTTTAAGGCTATCAAGAAAAACACCATCACCACAGCTCGGCTCAAGAATGGTATGGATATCTTTAGAGATGCATAGCTTCACCATAGCGTTTGCAAGCCGCAATGGTGTGTAATATGCCCCCCTTAACTTCTGTTCGGAATTGTCCTTCTTGAGCTTCATGGGAATACCTCACTAAAATTCCAACTGATATACTTTTTCTATCAGATTTTCAATTTCTTTGATCAATGCACTTTTTCTGGTTTGGAGCAATGTTGAAATACGCTTTGCTGGCTGGCTCGATATAGTAGCGTTTATATCATAAATCTCTCTGCTAGCTTCAACAACGCGATCATAAATTCCCTTTTGCACGGCATCTTCAAAATCAAGTTCGACAAACGGGAGCGTTGAAAGTACAAATGTCCCTCGTGCAATGAATCCGCCTTCAAAATCGCTACCAACAATCTCAAGAATTCTTTCAGTAATTGGATTAGACAGCCACGCCTGAATATACTCTAGCGCATAGGGGCTATCGGCCTTTTTACTGACAGCGCAGTATCCTGCAGTACCACCGGAAGCGATTAAGATATCGTCCTTATCAAGAACATACATGGGATCCTTGCTTAATACACCAACAATCAATTTCGGCGTGTTAATGAACGCAGTTAGCGCTTGAGTTCTTCCGTATTGATACCACGTATCTGCCGTTGCATTGGGAACATCACGAACACCGAATTGGGACACACTCTTCGGAACTAATCGGTCATAATGTGCCTCAAGATAAGCATATGTTCCAGGATAAGATGACTTCATCTCATCGATTGGAATAAGATGACCAGCAGCATCATAAGGAAAGATTATTCTCTTATCCGTCTGTAAAATGCTGTAAGAGTTCAAACCGCGTTCATCTTGGCGTGTGGGCTTAAAATATTGACGCAGCAAAGCCTTCTCAATCGTGTAATTGTGACCATCTCTGCGAATTTCAACTGTATCCTGATATTCAGCAACGATGTCATCCGAGGAAAACCAATATATCGGGGTAGGACGCTCAGCGCTTGTCTGAATACCATTGAAGATTTCAGCATGTTTTGTGAGCGGAACCGAAACTTGATCTAACCGCTGGAGCATCTCCAAGAAGTCCATGTCTGTTGTCAACCGCCACGGGAGCTTATTCAGAATAAATGAGCTCAACTCAATTCTGCTTACTTCTTCTCCGGCCCAAAGCCTATTTGCTGAATCTATGCTTGAATAAACGAACGTGTTTTGCTTTGCTTTTTGAAGAAGTAGAATTGAGCTATAGATTGTTTTGTCTTCAAAAAGCTGAGCATCGCCAAAATCGTCGAGGCTTACAAGCATTTGCTCCCTCGAAATCAGAGTTCTCAGCTTTTCACCGGCCCCGATTTTGAAGAACTTATTTGGAACAATATAACAAATATAGCCATTCTTCTCAGTCTTTCGCACAGCTTGCTCAATGAAGATGAAATACTTGTCAAATTGCTTATGAGAAGTCTTGTACTTCTTCTTGTATATTTCAACTTCCGGGGGAGGCAATAAAGCATGCATCCCTTCTGTATTAACATAGGGCGGATTCCCGATGATTACACTAAAAGGACTGCCGTTATTGATCGAGTTCCAGTCAAACGGAGCCAAATCAATCATTTCTGTATCTGATGCCTGTATGCCTAAAAGTTCTTCGGAACTGACGAGCGAATTTCCGAAAAGAATATTATGGCTTAGATCAGGCAATATAGGCGTTTCATCTGCAACAGAAGGGGCAGTCTCATTTTCTATTAGCTTAATTAAAAGCGAGAATTTTGCCACTTCTACAGCATGAATATCAATATCAATGCCATAAATACAAGAACAAAGAATTCGTTTCTTTTCATCGAGCGGCAGTTTGTATAAGCCATTTCCTATTTCAATCAGGTGTTCCTGCTCACCAGTGAGGAGATATTGCTGAACACAATAATCTTGTAGATATGAGAATGCTTCTTCGAGAAAAATTCCCGATCCACATGCAATATCTGCAATATGGATATCCAAAATCTCTGCTGGAGTTTTTCCATCACACGCCCTGCTTAGCGTCTTCTCAACCATATATTTAACGATTTCAGTTGGCGTCGTGACTACTGATCTGTTAACACAGTCCTTTTTCTTGCCGAGCCCAATTGTACTGTCAGGTAAAACAACTAACTGCTCAGTAAGAAACATTTCGTAAATCCTTCCAAGAAGATTTGGCTCGATAATATTAAACAAATAGGGACTCTGCGGATAATAGAGCCCTTTTATCATTTCAGAGATTACTGTGCTGGACAGATCAAAGACAATATCTTCTCCGGAAAACATGCCAGAGTTGTAACGGTGATCCGCAGAACGGAACAGTTCTTCCAGCTTTGCTTGAAGCTGATCTGGAGCAGAAACTGTATCTTGGAGTTTATGGTACAACGGAAGATTCTTATCCTCGCAAATACGAAGGAACACAATCTGGTTGATAAACTCCTGAACAACATCATTAAGGACTTCAAGGGACTGATACCGTCCACCTCGTCTATAAAGTTCGTTGCTCAGAGATACTCTCCATTCGTTGATCTGCTTTAAAAACAGCGTATCGACCTGCTGCTTCTCACCGCCGCTCGCAGGGAAATTATCATCTAAATATCGGTCAAATTCACCAGAATAAACAACATCTCTGGAAATGAGGGCTATAATCTCATCATATCTGCTTACATATTCGGTAAAATGAAAAATTCGATAGCGAGCTACAGCGCACCCATCTTCCTCTTTAGGAATATAGCAAGTGTCATATACCGCCAAATATTCAAAGTTTGTTAGAACGGCAATTCTATGATTGGCATTCCACCCATATTTTCTTGTTTGAAAAGCAGGATTGGTTACTCTTGTAATATCAACTGCGGGCTTCTTTGCTTCAACAAAAAACTTAGCCACGCCTCTTAATGTCATCGTATAATCCGGACGATCCGTAGGAGTTGAGTAGTTTTCGGCAATTACCTCTCTATATTGCGGGGCAAGCCCTTTTTCATTCGCTACATCCCAGCCGAGAATTTTCAAAAGTGGATCAATATATTCAATCCGGCAAGAGTGTTCATTATAATTGTTTTTAGCATCTTTGTAGTAAGCCAGATTCGTTTGGAAACGATTAGCAAGATCACTGAGCTTTTCAATATTGGTCATTTGTGCTTCCAACCTTTCTCTTGTCGTTAGTAGGCTTTTCGGCATCTTCGGGAATAATCCAAATGCGACTCATCCGTGAAGCGCCGGGGACTCGGTTTTCTTTGCACAAAATCTGCACTTGGCGCGACGTCACGCCCCATTTTTTAGCAGCTTCTTGAGCTGTGATGTATCCGTTCAAAGACTGCACCTCATATCTGCATATGTGCTATACTACACCATTTTTATTATATTCGTTTGAGCGAAATCGGTCAAGCATTTTGGCTTATTTTGACGGCTATAAAGCAAGAAAAAGTCGCCCGCAAGAGCTTAAATGCTCCTGCGGACGGCTGTGACTGATATGGGCTTAAGGTAAATAAGAAAATGTGAGTTTTCAACTGATAAAATCCTATTTTTCTTCCTTCTGTCTTTTTCTTCTGCACGTTTTGCCTTAAGCTCTTCTTGCGAAAAGAGCGTTGCAAAATCGACCGTTGTTATAACGTCATCCATCGTGGATTCATCAACTGTTTGCATATGAAATATCCTCCTTGTTTACGGTTCAATGACCGAATTTCGTTCGTAGAGTTCCGTTTTTCGTTTCATTTCTTTGGCGAGCGCTTTTGTGCAACTGCCAGACCTGAGCCGCCAGACCCAATTGCCGCCGAGCGTAGACGGTGTATTGATCCGTGCTTCATGTCCAAGGCGGAGCCAATCCTGTATGGGGATCACGGCCCAGTCTGCCGCGCAGGAAAGTGCTGCGGAAACAAAAAAGTCTACACAGGTCTCATCAGCGGCTGTTTCGCACAGCAGATAGGATTTTGCATACCGGACAGATGTGGGCGGTGCGCTGCGCAGCCAGCCGAGGATTGTATCATTATCGTGTGTCCCGGTATACACAACACAGTTCTTAGGATATTTGAACGGAATATAGTCGCTCTTTTCACGTGCATCAAAGGCAAACTGCAGGATCTTCATGCCGGGAAAGCCACTGTATTCCAGCAGCTCCCGAACTTCTGGCGTCAGATATCCAAGGTCTTCTGCGATAATTGGAATGTCCGGAAAGGCTTCCTTGATGGAATCAACGAACGCTTTCCCAGGCCCCTTCTGCCATGCTCCGTTTCGAGCAGTTTTATCACCATAGGGAATCGCGTAGTAGCTTTCAAACCCGCGAAAATGATCGATTCTGAGACAATCGTATAGTTCAAAGGCACCACTCAGCCGTTCCTTCCACCACTGGAAGCCAGTCTCCTGCATCAGATCCCATCGATATAATGGATTTCCCCAAAGCTGACCGTCTGCAGTAAAGGCGTCCGGCGGACATCCGGCAACTAAAACCGGGCGGTCTTCTTCATCAAGCAGAAACAGTTCCGGATTTACCCATGCATCCGCAGAATCAAGTGCAACATAAATGGGGATATCGCCTATGATTTTTACGTTGTGCGCCCTTGCATAAGCGGCAAGTTTTTTCCATTGCGTATAAAATAACAACTGAAGAAACACGTAAAAATTAACCTCGGACTGTAATTCCTGCCGGGCTTTCTCTAATGCATGGCGTTCTCTCTTTCGTATAGCGCTTGGCCACTGCGTCCATGCGAGACCGTTATAGCTATCCTTGAGTGCCATGAACAGGGCATAATCGTCTACCCAGTTATGTGCTTTGCGGAAACGGTTGATTTCGTTGGGATTGTCAAAACGAGAATACGCTTTTTTCAAAATCGCATACCGATATTGGTACTGCTTTGCGTAATCGATTGCTGCACGGTCAGCTTGGTCCGCCAGCGGTACACAGTCTTCTTTTTGAAGCAGTCCGTCTTCGCAGAGCTGCTCGAGGTCAATAAAGTATGGATTTCCAGCAAATGCCGAAAAGCTCTGATATGGGCTGTCGCCAAAGCTGGTCGGGCCAATCGGCAATACCTGCCACAGCTGCTGCCCCGCTTCATGCAGAAAATCGATCCAATCATAGGCGGCCTTACCGAGTGTACCAATGCCATATGGAGATGGCAAGCTGAAGATGGGCAGCAATACACCACTGCATCGTTTCATAAAACGCTCCTTTCGACGAAAATGGCGGGTGGGCAGTACAAACTGCGCCACCCGCCGTTGTTGCAACTGAATGTTTAGAATGTCGGATAAATATCGATTGTAGTGCCGCCTGTTCCGGTAAAGTTCAGGCCGCTGGACCATGTTTCGTTGTTGATCAGAGGCTTAAATTCGAATGTCTCGCCAGCGGGAATGCGTTCCGTTTCATAAACCCAGCAATCAGACGAAACATTCAGCATACTGCGGCCGAGATCCCACTTCAGCGGGTATTCATCGCCGCGCAGATACATGGTGTTTCCGAGGCCTACGTCATAATGGACGCGAATCGTTGTGACAGTGCGCTCCATCGGCGTGTATTCTGCAACCGTGCCAGATGTAAATACGTAGGCCGTTTTCGCAGGCAATGTAATATTGAGCATTTTGCCCGTTACGCTGCCGCTTGTGATCTGCGCAGTCACGGAAGTGTCCAGCAGGTTGGTAAGCGTCGTGCCAATTGTAAGGCTGCTTTCTGCACGGATCGGAATCTGACGGGTTTCATTGCTCGTCCCGTTATTGAAGATCACAATTACTTCCTGCCCGGTTGTATCGTCTCTGCGGGAGTAGGCGTAGATATTGTCTTCCGACCACATTTCTCGCTGCACACCGGTCTGCAGGCAAGAATAGGTTTTCCGCAGTTCAGTAAGCCGCTGGATGTACTTGTAAGTGATTCCGTCTTCCGAGAAGCTCGGCATGACTTCGCGATTTTCTTTGTTTGCGATACCTGCCCACTCCGTGGGAACACCGCCGCCATAGCAGTTCTGCTCAGTTCCGTAGTACACATCGGGGATACCGCGGACAGTGAAAATAAAGGCCAGTGCCAGTCTGAGCTTCTGATAGTTATCGTCGGCAAGGCACAGGAAGCGATCACGGTCATGATTGTCGATAAACGTAATGAGATGGTTTACGTTTGCATATTTGTAATCCTGATCAAAAATCGCTTTAACGGTTGTAAAG
>ERZ825159.2346-NODE-2346-length-15561-cov-3.552754_pt1 | contig 15561 bp, 11 predicted proteins | sample MGYA00519932_ERZ825159 | MGnify/ENA primary metagenome ERZ825159 (study PRJEB31778, sample SAMEA3449191) | human gut metagenome | biome: human gut; feature: human-associated habitat; material: faeces | place: United Kingdom | collected 2010/2012 ...
ATTTACTATGAAAATGCGAAAAATCCGACATTAAATGACAGTATTGATATGTCCGAATGGTTTGTGGATGCGGTAGAAAAAGCGAATGAGGCACCTTTCCCATGGAAAAAGGTTTTAACAATGGGTATTCTTGTAGTTGCCGTTCTTGCAATTACTATTTTGATTCTGTGGTGGATGAGAACCCATAAAGAACAGCGCACACGCCGGAATCGATACAAGAGAGAAAAGAAAAATCGAAATATCAATGAAAGAGGATACTATTATCACAAAAAATAGATACCAAAATAATAGAAATAATTATGATAATCAAAATAGATTCCAAAATGGAAGAAACAATAATGGTCAAAGATTTAATAATGGAAATGGTCAAAGAAATAATAATTTCAATAGAAATGATAGAAGACCACTTGATGAAAAAGGTATAGATAAAAATATTAAGAATATTATGGCTACAGAAATTGTTGAAAAAGAGAATCAAAGAGATTATAGTACAAAGTCTATAGATAAAGAAAAGTTAAACAATAGATATGATGAAAACAAGAAAAAGAATAATAAATCAAGAAAAACAGGAAGATTTGATGAAATTGATGGTGGAAAATTAAAAGATTTAAAACAAGTAGATAAATTATCAAATATGTTTGATGAACAAGATGGAGGAATGTTAGATTATTATGATTTAACAACAGAGAGAGGTAGAAGAGGCAAAAAGAGAAAAAATCAAAATCAAGAAGAGAGAACAAAACAAAAAATATTCCAATTAACAGAAATTGAAATTCCAGAAACAGTAACTGTAAAAGATTTAGCAGCAGATATGAAAAAAACAACTGCAGAGGTAATAAAGAAACTATTAGGATATGGAATAATGGCTACAATTAATCAAGAAATAGATTTTGATACAGCTTATTTAATTGCACAAGAATTTGGAATTACAGCAACTAAAAAAGAAACAGTAACAGAGGAAGATATATTGTTTGATGATTCTGAAGATAAAGAAGAAGAATTAGAAACAAGACCTCCAGTAATTGTTGTAATGGGGCATGTTGACCATGGAAAAACATCACTTCTAGATGCTGTTAGAAAAACAAATGTGATTGAAGGGGAAGCAGGAGGAATTACACAAGCAATTGGTGCATATAAAGTAAAAGTAAAAGATAGAGAAATTACTTTCTTAGATACTCCTGGACATGAAGCGTTTACAGCAATGAGAGCTAGAGGAGCTCAGATTACAGATATTGCTATTTTAGTTGTAGCAGCAAATGATGGGGTAAAACCTCAAACGATAGAAGCTATTAATCACGCTAAATCAGCAGGAATACCTATTATTGTTGCAATAAATAAAATTGATTTACCAGATGCAAATATAGAAAAAGTAAAACAAGAATTAATGGCATATGAATTGGTTCCTGAAGAATGGGGTGGAGATACAATATATGTACCAATATCTGCTAAAAAAGGAGAAAATATTGACCAATTATTAGAAATGGTACTATTAGAAGCAGATGTATTAGAATTAAAAGCAAATCCACATAAACAAGCAAAAGGAGCTGTTATAGAAGCAAGATTAGACAAATCAAAAGGAGCAATTGCTACAATGCTTGTACAAAGAGGAACTTTAGATGTAGGAGATACAATAGTAGTAGGCTCATCTATAGGAAGAATTAGAGCGATGAAAGATGATAAAGGAAAAAGTGTAAAAGCTGCAGGACCATCTACACCGGTAGAAATAATGGGATTAACAGAAGTTCCAGAAGCTGGAGATACTTTCTATGAAGTTAAAAATGAAAAAATGGCTAAACATTTAATAGAAAGAAGAAAACGTCAAGCAAGAGAAAAAGCAATTAACAGTGCAACAAAAGTAACATTAGATAATCTATTTACACAAATGGAACAAGGAAATTTAAAAGTGCTAAACCTAATTGTAAAAGCAGATGTACAAGGATCTGTTGAAGCAGTAAAACAAGCAATGGAAAAACTAGAAAACGAAGAAGTAAAAGTAAAAGTAATTCATGCAGCTGCAGGTGCTGTTAATCAATCAGATGTAACACTTGCAAAAGTATCAAATGCTATAATCATAGCGTTTAATGTAAGACCTGATAATATGGCAAAAGAAATGGCAGAAAAAGATGAAGTAGAAATAAAACAATATTCTATTATTTATCAGGCAATAGAAGATGTAGAAGCTGCGATGAAAGGAATGCTAGATCCAAAATATGAAGAAAAAGTAATTGGAAATGCAGAAGTAAGACAAACTTTCAAAATATCTAATGTTGGAACTATTGCAGGATGTTATGTAATTTCAGGAAAAGTAGAAAGAAATGCGGGAGTTAGAGTGATTCGTGAAAATGTAGTAATACATGATGGACATTTAGCTACATTAAAAAGATTTAAAGATGATGTAAAAGAAGTTACTAAAGGATTTGAATGTGGAATTCAAATTGAAAATTATAACGACATCAAAGAAGGAGACGTAATAGAAGTATATATTATGGAAGAAATTAAGAGATAATGTCCCTTTTTAGGGATATTTCTCTTATAAAAGGAGGAAAAATAAAATGCCAGAAAATCAGAATAGATTAGGACGCATTGATGAAGAATACAAAAAAGAAATAAGCCAAATCATTAGTTATCAATTAAAAAATCCAAATGTAACAGGATTAATTAGTGTAACAAAAGTAAAGGTAACTAACGACTTAAAATATGCAAAAGTATATGTAAGCATTTTAAATTCAAAAAATTTAAAAGAAACAATGGAAGGATTAAAGAAATCTTCAGGATTTATAAGAAGTGAATTAGCAAGAAAAATAAATTTAAGAAATACCCCAGAAATTTTATTCGAATTAGATGATTCTTTAGAATATGGAGCAAAGATTGATAGCATATTAAAAGAAATTATGCCTAAAAAAGAAGAGGAGAAATAAATATGACATTAGATGAAATATTAAAAGAAATAAAAGTGGCTCAAAATATTGTAATCTTAACACATGAATCTCCTGATGGAGACGCTATAGGTAGTAGTTTAGCTATGAGACTTATGCTAAAAGAATTGGAAAAAGAATGTGATGTTATTATTCCTGAGTATTCTAGACTATTTGACTTTTTACCAGGTATTGAGACAATAAAGAAAGAATCAGAAATAAAAAACTACGATTTAGCAATTGCAGTAGATTGTGCTGACATAAAAAGAATAGCTAAAAAAGAATATTTTGAAAATGCTAAAAAAACAATAGTAATTGATCATCATGGAAGTAATAATATGTTTGGAGATTTAAATTATGTAAATCCTGTTTCTCCAGCATGTTGCGAAATATTAGCAGGAATAGCAGAATATTTTAAAATGAAAATAACGAAGGAACTTGGAACATGCATAATGACTGGAATAATAACAGACACAGGAGGATTTAGACACGATGGAACAAATTCAGAAACATTTGAATTTGCAGCTGAATTAGTAAGAAAAGGAGTTAACATTCCATATATATATAAAAGAACCTTAAATACTAAAACTAAGGCTAATTTTCTACTAACTAAAAAGGTAATTGACAGAATGGAGCTATTAGAAGATGGAAAAGTAACATTTACATATATCACTATTAAAGATGAAGAAGAAGTAAATGCAGAACCGGGAGACCATGAAGGACTAGTTGAAATAGGAAGAGACATTGAAGGTGTAGAAGTTTCAATATTTGTAAGACAAAAAGAAGAAAATGCTTTTAAAATTTCATTGCGTTCAGGAAATGAAGTAAATGTTTCAGATGTATGCTTGATGTTTGGTGGAGGAGGACATCCACGAGCAGCTGGAGGATTAATACAAGGAACTCTAGAACAAGTAAGAGAAAAAGTCTTAAAAGAAGTAAAAAAAGCATTGTAAGGAAATAAAAAAATGGATGGAATATTAATAATAAATAAACATAAAGGATGTACATCTCATGATATAGTACATAAAATAAAAAAAATAACAAAAGAGAAAGTGGGACATACAGGTACTTTAGATCCAATGGCAACAGGAGTGTTGCCATTATTAATAGGGAAAGGAACATTGTGCTCAAAATATTTAATAGAACACGATAAAACTTATAAAGCTACACTAAAATTAGGAATTGAAACAGACACAAAAGACTTAGAAGGAAGAGTGATACAAGAACAAGCCGTTGATATTAAAATTTTAGAAAAAAGCAATGTTGAAAATATATTAAAGAGTTTTATTGGAAAACAAGAACAAATACCTCCTATATATTCTGCAATAAAGGTTGACGGAAAAAAGTTATATGAATATGCTAGAGAAGGAAAAGAGGTTAGAATTCAGCCAAGGACAATAGAAATATACGACATGAATTTAGAAAAAATAGATAGAGATAATAAAGAAATTGTATTTAAAGTAAGTTGTTCAAAAGGAACATATATTAGAAGTTTATGCTCAGATATTGCTAAAAAGCTTGGCACAATAGGTTGTATGTCAGATTTAGAAAGATTATGTGTTGGTAGATTTGATATTACTGAATCTATAACTTTAGAAACAATAAATAATAATATAGAAAATATTAATAATAATTTAATAACAATAGAAAGATTATTTGATAAAAGTAAAAACATAATATTAGAAGATAAAAAATTAAAATTATTCTTAAATGGAGTACAATTAAAAGTAAAAGAAAAAGATGGAGCTTTTAAAATTTATAATAATAACAAATTTATAGGTATTGGTTGCATAAAAGATAATATTTTAAAAAGAGATATTATTATAATATAAAACCTTATATAGCAATAAAGAATGTAAAGCAAAATGTTTTGTTATTTAGTATATTATAAAAATCACTTTCATATATTTAATTAAAAATATATGAGGAGTGATTTTTTTGTATTATATTCAAGAAACTGACAAGCCTAACTTTATATTAAAATTATTTAATATAGTAAAACTCAAAGAAAATAAAATAATATTACCAATAGAAGCTGAAGAAAAAATGGATTTAAAAAAGAGTAAAGTATTGGCAAATAAAACTAAAAAGATATTAAGCAAAACAAATTGCAATAAGGTAATTTTAAGTAAAGAAATAAAAAAACAACAGGATTATCAAAATTATTTATATACATATAATTTTGATATAATAGATGGAAGATGGTTGTTTGAAGTATTAATGCTTAAATCTTTAAAATATATAATAGAAAAGAAAAATATGAAAAAAGAAGAAGTGTCAATATCAATATTGGTAAATGATATCAATGACAATATTTTAGAAAATATAAAAGAAATAGTAAAAGAATATAAAAAAATTAATATCGTAACAAATCATATAGAAAAATTTAAGAAAATAGAAAAACAGATTTTAGAAAAAGAAGGAATTATGTTAGTAATTAGTAACAATAGAAGAAAAAGTCTTTTGAAATCTAAAATAATTTTAAATATTGATTTCCCAACAGAACTGATTAACAAATATCAAATATATGAAGAGGCAATTATTGTTAATTTAAAAGGAAATGTTAAAATAGAGAAAAAAAGATTTAATGGCATAAATATAAATGATTACGAGATATGCTTTAAATATGAAGATGAATTTGACTTTGAGAAAAAAGAAAAATACAATAAGAAGGATATATATGAAGCAAAAATTATAAAAAAACAACCGAATAAATTTATAATGAAGAGAATTGATGAGGACCAAGTGAAGATAATAGAATTGGTGGGAAATAAATCAACAATATAAAAAAGTAATGTTTACTATGTATATGATCAACATGCATACTATTTAAATGAACTGTAATATATTTAATCTAAATTACTAAAATTTTATTTAAAAGCTTTTCTTTTTTTACAAAATATAATATAATGTACATGCATAAATTTATAATTGGCAAGGAGGGAATAAGATGCCAAATAATAGTAGAGAAAATAGAAGTAATAGACAAAAAAGTAATGAAATAACAAGACAATACAGAACTCAAAATAAAAAAAGAAAAGCTGGTAAAAGAGCAAAAGCTAAAAAAGTAGATGATTCTACTAAAATGTATAAACCAGTTGAGAATAAAAAAACGAAAAAAGTGAAAAAGGAAAAAAAGCATCCAAAATTGAGAACGGCTATAAAAATAATGTTAGTTATATTTTTATTACTTTGTGTAATAGGTGCAGGAATTGTAGCAGGAATGTTTTTTGGACTATTTGGAGACGATTTTGAAATAACAAAAGAAGAATTAAAAATAGGAGCATCTAATTCAGTTGTTGTAGACTCAAATGGAGGAGTTATTGCTAATTTAAGTGGTGATGAAAAAAGAAAAGTAATTACACTTGAAGATATGGCAGATTACTTACCAAAAGCATATGTTGCAATTGAAGATGAAAGATTTTATAAACATAATGGAGTAGATTTAAAAAGAACAGCAGGAGCAATATTACACACTGTAACTGGTAATAGTTCGTATGGTGGTAGTACAATTACACAGCAATTAGTAAAGAATATAACAAAAGATGATGAATCTTCAGGACTTGCAGGAATTTTTAGAAAAGTAAAAGAATGGGCAAAAGCTTATCAAGTAGAAAGAATGATATCTAAAGATCAAATATTAGAATTATACTTAAATATTTTATATGTGGGTGGAGAAGGAAATCTACATGGAGTGGAATTAGGAGCAGAATATTATTTTAATAAAAGTGCAAAAGATTTAAGTTTAGCAGAATGTGCATTTTTAGCAGGAATTAACTCATCACCTAATTATTATAATCCATACAAGTTAGCTTCAAATAATGACACAGAAGAAAAAAGAGATGAAAGAATAAAATCAAAAGTATTAACAGTATTAGCTAAAATGAAAGAATTGGGATATATTCAAAATGAAGAAGAATACAATGAAGCTGTAAAACAAGCAGAAGAAGGATTAAAATTTGAAAAAGCTGCTATTGCAACAGGAACTACTTATTCTTATCATACAGATGCAGTAATAGACCAAGTAATTAACCAAGTAATGGATGAAAAAGATATTTCAAGACAATTAGCAGAAAATTATGTGTATAGTAGTGGATTAACTATTTATTCAACAGTAGATTCTACTATACAAGCTAGACTAGAAGAAGAATATGCAAAAGAAAAATATAAAAAGACGAGCCCTAGTAAAAAGCAAACAACACAATCTGGAATGGCTATTATTGATTATAAAACAGGAAATGTTGTAGGAATTGCAGGTGGCTTAGGAACAAAAGAAGGATCTGGATGGAATAGAGCAACTCAAATGAAAAAACAAACAGGATCTTCTATAAAACCAATAGCAGATGTGGCTCCAGCATTAGAGGAAAAGGTAATTACACCTGCTACAGTATATGATGACGTAAAAACTGATTTTGGTGGAGGATACACACCTAAAAATGATGGAGAAAGATATAGAGGAATTATTAATATAAGACAATTTATAGAAACTTCACAAAATATACCAGCTTTAAAAATAATGAAAGAATTAACACCAGAAAAATCCATTCAATATCTTAAAAAGATGGGAATAACTTCATTAGACGATAAAAAAGATAATGTATTATCATTAGCAATTGGAGGTATGACAGACGGTGTTAGTCCATTAGAAATGGCAGCAGCATATGGAACTATTGCTAATGATGGAATTTATATTACACCAACATTCTATACTAAAGTAGTAGATAGTAGTGGGAACACAGTATTAACACCAAAACAAGAACAAGTAAGAGCAGTTTCAGAACAAACAGCATATCTTACTAAAAAGATAACTCAAGAGCCAGTAAATAGTTCAAGAGGAACAGCTACTTATTGTAAAATATCAGGAATGGATGTAGCTGCAAAAACAGGAACAACTGACAAGAGTTATGACAGATGGTTATGTGGATTTACGCCATATTATTCTGCCGCAACATGGTTTGGATATGATGACAGTGAAGAAGTAAAAGGATTTTCTCAAAATCCAGCAGGTCAAATATGGGATGCAGTAATGACAGACATTCATAAAAAGTTAGCAAATGCATCTTTCCAAAAGCCAAGTGGAATTGTAGAACAAACAGTATGTAGAACAACAGGATGTTTAGCTACAACAGGATGTACAGATACTTATAAAGAAATATTTGCATCAAATAATATACCTGAAAAATGTCAAGGACATGGAAGTCAAAAATTATGTACTGAATCTGGAAAAGTAGCAAATGAGTATTGTCCAGAGATAAAAGTAAACAATTATGGTGCGACAGTACCAAAAGAACAATTAAAACTTTGGACACCAGTAAATGGAAAAAATAGTTCTTCAGGAACAAAAGTTGAAGAAATTTGTGATATCCATAAGAAACCAGAGGAAAAACCAAAAGAGCCTGAAAAACCAAAACATAATACAACAAACACAGAATCAGAAACCACAACAAATACAGGTGGAAATACAAATACAAGTGGAAATACAAGCACAGGTGGAAATACAACGAATACAGGTGGGAATACAAATACATCTGGAACTGAAGATCCAGGTGCTGAAACATAATATTGTAATATTAAGCAATAAAATTGCCAAAATTAATATTTTTGGCAATTTTAGTAAAAGGAGAGAAGTTTATGGATATATATTTTTATAATACACTTACAAGACAAAAAGAAAAATTTATACCAATTGACAAACAAGAAGTAAGAATGTATTCTTGTGGACCAACTGTTTATAAAAATGCAACTATAGGAAATATAAGAACTAATATATTTCAAGATGTTTTAAGACGAGTATTGAGATATAATGGATATAAAATAAAGCATGTTATGAATATAACAGACGTTGGACATTTAGTATCAGATGGAGATGAAGGAGAAGACAAAATGCTAAAATCAGCAAATGAAGAACATAAAACTCCTTTAGAAATAGCAGAACATTATACAAAGCTATTTTTTGATGATTTAAATTTATTAAATATAGAAACACCAGAAATAATATGCAAAGCAACAGAACATATAAAAGAGATGATAGAATATGTTGAAAAATTAATAGAAAATGGATATGCATATGAAACATCAACAGCAATTTATTTTGATATATCAAAATTAGATAAGTATCCTATATTATCAAACTTAAATATAGAAAATCAAAAAGCTGGAGCAAGAATTGAAGTGGATCCAGAAAAACGAAATCCTCAAGACTTTGCATTATGGATAAAAGCACCAGAAAATCATTTGATGAAATGGGATAGCCCATGGGGACCAAGCTATCCAGGATGGCACATAGAATGTTCAGCAATGGGAAAAAAATACTTAGGAGAGCAATTTGACATTCATACAGGAGGAATTGATTTAATTCCGACTCATCATGAAAATGAGATTGCACAAAGCAAAGGTGCTTGTGGAAAGATACCAGCAAGATACTGGATACATGGAGAATATTTACTAATTAATGGTGGAAAAATGTCAAAAAGTCTTGGAAATGTATATTTAGTTAAAGATTTTATAGAAAAAGGATATGATCCAATAGCATATAAGTTATTTAGTTATTCATGCCATTATAGAAATAAACTAAACTTCACATGGGAAGGATTAGAGGCGGCATCAAAGTCATTAGAAAGATTACGTAATAGTTATCAATTAAATTTAAATGGAACAGACAAATTAACAATTGAAGACAAAGAAAAATTAAAACAAATAGAAGAAGGCTTTCATAAAGCTATCAATGATGACTTAAATATGCCTCTTGCAATGAGCTTCGTTTGGGAAGCTGCTAAATTTGAAAAGAAAAATCCAGAAATTGCAGAAATTCTTACTAAATTTGATAATATTTTAGGGATTAAGATTAATGAAGAAAATTCAGGAAAACAAGATATCCCAAAAGAAATATTAGATTTGGTTGATAAAAGAAGAATTGCAAGGGAAAATAAAGAATGGAATAAATCTGATGAATTAAGAGACTTGATAAATCAAAAAGGATATGATATCAAAGATACAAAACAAGGAACTGAAATTAAAAAAATATAAGGAGGAATTTAATATGTCAATATTATTACCAGGAGGAGCAGGATATATAGGAAGTCATACAGCTGTAGAGTTATTAAAAGCAGGAAAGGAAATAGTTATAATAGATAACTTTTCAAATAGCAAACCAGAAGTATTAGATAAAATAAAAAAAATTTCAGGAAAAGATTTTAAATTTTATGAAATAGATTATTTAGACAAAGAAAAGTTAGAAAAAGTATTTGAAGAAAATAAAATAGAAGCTGTATTAAATTTTGCTGGTTATAAAGCTGTTGGAGAATCTATGCAAAAGCCATTAGAATACTATCATAACAATATATCAGGATGTTTAGTTTTATTAGAAACTATGAAAAAATATGGAGTAAAAAAATTCATATTTAGTTCATCAGCTACTGTGTATGGAGAACCAGAAAGAATACCATTAACAGAAGATTGCAAAATAGGAGGAACTACAAATCCATATGGAACTTCAAAATTATTTATAGAACAAATTTTAAAAGATTTATATGCCTCTGATAATTCTTGGGATATTTGTATTCTAAGATACTTTAATCCAGTAGGAGCTCATGAATCTGGATTAATTGGTGAAGAACCACAAGGAATACCAAATAATTTGATGCCATATATTGCAAGAGTAGCAGCAGGAACATTAAAAGAATTATCTGTATTTGGAAATGATTACAATACACCAGATGGAACAGGAGTAAGAGATTATATCCATGTTGTAGATTTGGCAAAAGGACATGTAGCAGCTTTAAAAAAATTGGAAAAAGAAGGAGAAGGGTTATATATTTATAACTTAGGAACTGGAAATGGTTATAGTGTATTAGATATGGTAAAAGCTTTTGAAAAATCAACAGGAAAAGAGGTACCATATAAAATAGCTCCAAGAAGAGAAGGCGATATTGCAACTTGTTACGCAGATCCTAAAAAAGCAAAAGAAGAATTAGGATGGGAAGCAACAAAAACACTAGAAGATATGTGCAAGGATTCTTGGAGATATATAGAAAAAAATAGTTAAAAGAGAGGAAAAAACATGATAGACTTTAAAGAAAAAATAGCAGAAATATTAGCAGATGCAACAAACTTAAATGAAAAAGAATTAGAAAGCTATATAGAAATGCCAAAAGATTCCAAAAATGGAGATTATGCATTTCCATGTTTTCGTCTTGCAAAAGAGCTACGAAAAGCTCCTCCAGTAATTGCTAATGAAATAAAGGAAAAAATAGAAACTACACCAGAAGAAATAGAAAAAGTGGAGGTAGTTGGAGGGTATCTAAATTTCTATATAAATAAAGATATAATAACAAAAGAAGTATTAAATCAATTATTATCATTAATTAAAGAAAAGAATATAAAAAATATCAAACAAAATTAATTACTCCAATTGAGCAAGCGTATTTTGATACTATAAAGAAAATAAATGATGATTTAAAAAAAATTTAAATATAGAAAAAATTTATTAAACTATTGCAATTCACATAAAAAAGTGATAATATAGAAACATAGTAAAAACAGAGAAAAAGAGGAGTACATTTGTACTATTTGTAGAGAAAAGAAGTCGTGGCTGAAAGCTTCTTAAATAAAGGCAAATGGAAGGTAGCTTTGGAGTTGATGATCTGAAAATAAGTAAGGTTATTCGTAATACTGCGTTAAAGTAAAATGAGAAATTATCAAAAAGATAATAATTAAGGTGGTACCGTGAGATATAGAACTCGCCCTTATGTTAAAACATAAGGATGAGTTCATTTTTTTATTTAATAGGAAAAATTGATTTTTCCTATTAAATAAAAAGCTACAATCGCTAACCATTTGAGATTTTCTCCTTACAGTCGAAAACTCAAATTGGGCGAAGAAAAGTGTGGCAAAGACACTTTTCTTGTAAAAGGAGGATATAATGTTAAAAATAGAAACCAAAAAAAAAGGTGCAGAACTAACAAGTATCTTAAAAGATGAAAACGAAATGTTATTTGATGGAAAAACATTTTGGAATAGACAATCACCAATATTATTTCCAATAGTGGGACAAATAAAAGAGGGAAAAACACAAATAGAAGGAAAAATATATGAAATGTCTCAACATGGATTTGCAAGAGATATGGAATTTCAAGAAATAGAAGAAAATCATTATATATTAAAATATAATGAACAAACATTAAAAAAATATCCATATAAATTTGAATTACATGTTATATATAAGATTGTAGGAGATGCACTTCAAGTAAGTTATGAAGTAAAAAATATAGATAATAAAAAAATTTATTTTGGTATAGGAGGACATCCTGCATTTAAATGCGATTATAGTACAGGAGATTATGAGATAGTATTTGAACAAAATGAAGAAAATATAGAATTTTTGAAATTAAGAAATGGATTAATAGATACGAAAAATGCCACAAATATCTTAGAAGAAAATAAGATTCATCTAACAGAAAATATATTTGATAATGATGCAATAATAATGAAAAATATAAAATCAAATAAAGTAATATTGCAAAATAGAAATACTAATAAAAAAATATTAGAATTTGACTTTACAGATTTTCCATATTTAGCATTATGGTCAAAAAAAGGAGCACCATTCGTCTGTATAGAACCATGGCAAAACACAGCAGATAAGATTGATAGTAATCAAATTTATAAAGAAAAAGAAAATATTTTATCAATAGAACCAGATGAAATATATTCTTGTAAATATATTGTTAAATTTTATTAAAAAGGAGAGAAAAGATATGAGTAATCATAAATTAATGGATAAATATAATCCAAAAGAATTTGAAGAAAATTTATATAATGAATGGGAAAAGAAAGGCTATTTCAAGCCATCAATGGATAAAAGAAAAGAAAGCTTTTGTATAGTAATGCCACCACCAAATGTAACAGGGAAATTACATATGGGACATGCATTAGATGGAACAATGCAAGATATGTTAATAAGATATAAAAGAATGTGTGGATATAACACATTATGGGTACCAGGAACAGACCATGCAGCAATTGCAACAGAAGTAAAAGTTGTAGAAAAAATGAAAAAAGAAGAAGGATTAACAAAAGCTGATATAACAAGAGAACAATTTTTGGAAAGAGCATGGGCTTGGACAAAAGAATATGGAGGAACAATCCAAAAACAACAACGTAAATTAGGTTGTTCATGTGATTGGGAACGTTCAAGATTTACAATGGATGAAGGATTATCACAAGCTGTATTAGAACAATTTGTAAATTTATATAAAAAAGGACTAATATATAAAGGAACAAGAATGATAAACTGGTGTCCATCATGTCATACATCATTATCAGATGCAGAAGTTGAATTTGAAGAAGAACCATCACATTTATGGCATATAAGATATCAAATAAAAGGAACAGACAGATATGTAATAGTTGCAACAACAAGACCTGAAACAATGCTAGGAGATAGTGCCGTTGCAGTACATCCAGAAGATGAAAGATATAAAGATATAATTGGAAAAACATGTATATTACCAATTATGAATAAAGAAATTCCAATAATTGCAGATGACTTTGTAGAAAAAGACTTTGGAACAGGTTGTGTAAAAATAACACCAGCACATGATATGAATGACTATCAAGCAGGATTAAGACATAATTTAGAAATAGTAGAAGTATTTGATGATTCATCAATAATGGGAGATTTAGTACCAGAATATAAAGGATTAACAACATTAGAAGCACGTAAACTAATAGTAAAAAAACTAGAAGAACTAGGTGCACTTGTTAAAACAGAAGATTACACACATAATGTTGGAAAATGTTATAGATGTCATAATACAGTAGAACCAAGAATATCAAATCAATGGTTTGTAAAAATGAAAGAATTAGCAGAACCAGCAATAAAAGCAGTTAAGGAAGATGATATAAAATTTATTCCAAAGAGATATGAAAAAACATATTTTAACTGGATGGAAAATATTCAAGATTGGTGTATATCACGTCAATTATGGTGGGGACATAGAATACCAGCATATTATTGTGATGAATGTGGACATATAAATGTAAGCAAAACAGCACCAGAAAAATGTGAAAAATGTGGTTCAACAAAATTACATCAAGATGAAGATTCTCTTGATACATGGTTTAGTTCAGCATTATGGCCATTCTCAACACTTGGCTGGCCTAATATGGATAGTGAAGATTTAAAAACATTTTATCCAACAAATGTATTAGTAACAGGATATGACATAATATTTTTCTGGGTAGCAAGAATGATATTTTCTGGATTAGAATGTATGAAACAAAAACCATTTAGTGATATATTAATACATGGTATTGTAAGAGATAGTCAAGGTAGAAAAATGTCAAAATCATTAGGAAATGGAATAGACCCATTAGAAGTTATTGATCAATATAGTACAGATGCATTAAGATTTTCATTGGTTTTAGGAATTTCAGCAGGAAATGACATAAGATATATGCCAGAAAAACTAGAACAAGCCTCAAACTTTGCAAATAAATTATGGAATGCTGCAAAATTTGTATTAATGAATTTAGATGGTGTTGAAAAATTACCAAAATTAGATGAAATTGATACAGCAAAATTGGCTAAAGAAGATAAATGGATAATATCAAAATTAAATACATTATCAAAAGAAGTAAATGAAAACATTACAAATTATGATTTAGGAGTTGCAACACAAAAAATATATGACTTTATATGGAATGAATTCTGTGATTGGTATATAGAGATTGTAAAAACACGTTTATATGGTGATGATAAAGAAAGCAAATTAATGGCACAAGTAACATTAAATGAAGTATTAATGAATTCATTAAAATTATTACACCCAATTATGCCATTTATAACAGAAGAAATATATTTACAATTATTTAATATTGATGAAAGTATAATGATTTCAAAATTCCCACAATTTGATGAAAAATATAATTTTAAAGCTGATGAAGAAGAAATCGAAAAATTAAAAGAAATAATTATAGGAATTCGTAATTTAAGAGCAAGCTCAAATGTACATCCATCAAAAAAGACAGAATTAATATTTGTAACAACAAAATATAAATATTTAATAAATCAATCTGAAGGATTTTTAAAGAAATTAGGATATAGTGAAAATATCAAAGTTCAAGAAAACAAAGAAGGAATTGCACAAAATGCATTATCAATCATAACAGATGGGATTGAATTATATATACCATTTGAAGAACTTGTTGATATTGAAGAAGAAAGAAAACGTATGGAAGAAGAAAAGAAAAAAGTTATTGCTGAAATTGAAAGAGCAAGTAAAATGCTTTCAAATCCAGGATTTGTTAATAAAGCTCCAGAAGCTAAAATTAATGAAGAAAAAGCAAAACTTGAAAAATATCAAAATATGTTAAAAAATCTTGAAGAAAGATTAAAATAATTAATTAGAGCGCATAATTTTATGTGCTCTTTTTAGTTATATTTATTATATTAACAGCATATTATAATTTAGTATGAAAGAGAAAGGATGATATTAAATTATGATAGAAGAAAGAAAAAGTACGACAATTAATCAAAACATTGTTCAAAATATAGTATTAGAAAATAGAGAAAAGCTTAATGTATCGGGAGTAAATGATGTATTAAGTTTTGATGAGCAAGTAGTAATGATAGATACAGAATTAG
>ERZ825159.2357-NODE-2357-length-15506-cov-4.015209_pt1 | contig 15506 bp, 9 predicted proteins | sample MGYA00519932_ERZ825159 | MGnify/ENA primary metagenome ERZ825159 (study PRJEB31778, sample SAMEA3449191) | human gut metagenome | biome: human gut; feature: human-associated habitat; material: faeces | place: United Kingdom | collected 2010/2012 ...
TATGTGTCAACACGCAAATCCTCGGGATTGATGTCAACCTCAATATCATCATCTATTTCGGGCATAACCTCACATGATGCAAAGGAGGTGTGCCGCCGCGCCGCAGAATCAAACGGTGAAATTCTGACGAGCCGATGAACACCCTTTTCGCACTTGGCATAACCGTATGCGTTAAGACCCTCAACCAAAAAAGTAATGCTTTTGAGTCCTGCCTCTTCGCCGTCGAGAAAGTCAAGTGTTTCCACGCTGTAACCCCTGCGTTCCGCCCAGTGCGTGTACATACGATAGAGCATCTCGCACCAATCCTGTGCTTCCGTGCCGCCTGCGCCTGCGTGCAGGGTTATAATCGCGTTGTTTTTATCATACTTGCCCGACAAAAGCGTTTCGAGTTTCATATTTTCAAGGTCCGAGGTCAGCTTTTTATAATTTGTCTTTACCTCGTCCAAAACGCTCTCGTCATCCTCTTCTATCGCAAGCTCGACAAGGGTTTTTAAGTCATCCCACAGAGACTTTAGTTCGCGATAACGCGCAATCTTGTCGCGCAATCCCTTAATTTTTTGCATAGTTTTTCCTGCGGCATTCATATCATTGTAAAAATCGGGTTTTACCGTCTCCGCCTCGAGTTCTTTTATCTCGTTTTCGGTTTTTTCTATGCTAAAGTGAATCCCTCAAATCCGTTATGTCCTTTTCCATGCCGTCTAAGCCAATCTTATACTCATCAAAAGCTATCACGTTATCACTTCCTAAATATAATATATTTTCGGCGGCATACCTGCCGCCGAATGGGGTTAAATCAAATTTTTGTGTGCCGCCGCACACTTTCCGCGGATGTTATGCGCGGTTTTCCGCTTGGTCCTTTGCCAAACAGCAATTTTTGTATTTCTTGCCGCTTCCGCACGGACAGGGGTCGTTTCTTCCTATCTTTACTGCCTTGCGGACAGGCTTTTTTTCAACCGTTCCGTCACCGCCGTGGTTTTCGGCGATAGGCTTTGCAACCTGTTTTCTCTCAATCTTATTTTGAGGAACAACGTGGAAGAGATACTTAACGGTATCCTCTTTGATAGACGCAATCATCTCTTCGAACATATCCATTGCCTCAAATTTATACTCGATAACCGGGTCTCTCTGGGCGTAAGCACGCAGGTTAATACCCTGGCGAAGCTGTTCCATATCATCGATATGATCCATCCATTTTTGGTCAACTACACGCAGCATAAGTATGCGCTCAACATCGCGCATCGCGTCGCCGAATTCCGATTCTTTTTCAGCGTATTTCTCATCCAAAACCTCAATGAAATCATCCTGCAAGCTGTCCTTTGTCATATGGTCAAGTTCGTGTTCGCTGAACTCAAACGTATCTTCGGGAAGCTCGCCGAATACGGCGTTCATATGCTCGCGCATTGCGCCCCATTCCCATTCTTCCGCCGCCTCGGACACAGCCGAATATTTCGAAACAATCATCTCAACGGTATCGGTAATCATATTCATAACATAACTGCGCATATCCTCACCGTTGAGAACTCGGTCACGCTGTTCGTATATCATTTCACGCTGTTGGTTATTGACATCATCGTATTGAAGGACGTGCTTTCTTATATCAAAGTTCCTGCCCTCAACACGCTGTTGTGCGGTCTCAATGGCATTGCTGAGCATCTTGCTCTCTATTGCCTCATCATCTTCGAGACCGAATGTTTCCATTATTCTGTTAATTCTCTCGGGTGCGAACAAACGCATCAAATCATCCTCTAACGAGAGATAAAAACGCGACTTTCCTACATCGCCCTGACGTCCGCTTCGGCCCCTGAGCTGGTTGTCGATACGTCTGCTCTCGTGACGTTCCGTGCCGATTATATAAAGACCGCCTGCTTCGAGAACCTCTTTTTGTTCGGGTTCTATTTCCTTTTTGAATCTGTCGTGCAGCTCGCGGAATGTCTTGCGTGCATTGAGAATCTCTTCATCATCGGTTTCGGCAAAGCCCGTTGCCTGAACGATAAGCTCATCGGTGAATCCCTGTTTTTCCATCTCTGCCTTTGCCATAAACTCAGCGTTACCGCCGAGAACGATGTCCGTTCCGCGCCCCGCCATATTCGTGGCAATGGTAACAGCACCGGCTTTGCCTGCCTGTGCGACAATTTCCGCCTCTTTATCGTGGAACTTTGCATTCAAGACGTTATGTTTTATTCCGCGCTTGCGCAAAAGCTTGCTCAAAATCTCTGATTTTTCTATCGAAACAGTACCGATAAGCACCGGCTGATTCTTTTCGTGGGCCGCAACAATCTCATTGATTACCGCGTTGAACTTTCCGAGTTCGGTCTTATAAATCGAGTCGGGAAGGTCAATCCTCGCAAGCGGCTTGTTTGTGGGGATAACCACAACGTCAAGCTTGTAAATTTCCTGGAACTCCTCTTCCTCGGTTTGAGCCGTACCGGTCATACCCGAGAGCTTTTTATATAACCTAAAGAAATTCTGAAACGTGATTGTCGCAAGAGTCTTGCTCTCATTCTCGACCGTTACACCCTCTTTTGCCTCTATCGCCTGGTGCAGACCGTCACTGTAGCGGCGGCCGAACATCATACGACCCGTAAACTCATCGACAATGATGACTTCACCGTCTTTTACAACATAATCCTTGTCGCGCTTCATCACGCCAATTGCCTTTATTGCCTGGTTAATATGATGCGAAATCGTCATATTGTCGGGGTCGGTAAGGTTTTCGAGATTAAAATATTTCTCGGCTTTTTCAACGCCCTGCGGCGTAAGAATTGCCGTATGCGCCTTTTCATCAACGATGTAATCATAATCGTCAAACTCGTGTTCTTCCTCAACCTCAACCTTTGAATCAGTCTCGACAACCTTTTTAAACTTTAATGTTTTTGCAAAGCGGTCAGCCTGTACATAAAGGTCGGTTGACTTGTCGCCCATACCCGAGATGATAAGCGGCGTTCTCGCCTCATCAATCAAGATGCTGTCCACCTCATCGACAATCGCAAAAGCGTGACCGCGCTGAACCTTTTGTTCCTTATAAATAACCATATTATCGCGCAGATAGTCAAAGCCCATCTCGTTGTTTGTTCCGTAAGTAATATCGGCATTATACGCCTCTTTGCGCTGTGCGTTCTCTTTTTCGTGAATAACCAGACCGACGGACAGACCGAGGAAGTTATATAACTTACCCATCCACTCGCTGTCACGCTTGGCGAGATAGTCGTTCACGGTAACAATGTGAACACCCTCACCCGTGAGCGCGTTCAGATACGCCGGCAAAGTCGCAACAAGAGTTTTACCTTCACCGGTTTTCATCTCGGCGATTCTGCCCTGGTGCAGGACAACGCCGCCAACAATCTGTACGGGAAAGTGTTTCATTCCGAGGACGCGCCACGATGCCTCTCGGCATACCGCGAAAGCCTCGGGTAATATATCATCCGTTGTTTCGCCGTCTTTGAGACGCTGTTTGAATTCATCCGTCATTGCGCGAAGCTCTGCATCGGTTTTTCCCGCCATTGTGTCTTCAAGTGCCGTAACCTTGTCAACAATGGGATAGATTTTTTTTAGTTCACGGTCGCTGTAAGTACCGATAATTTTTTCAATTACGCTTTTTACGCTCATAATTTATCTTATCCTTTCAATACGTATTGCAAATATATTCCCTTTTCAAATCATATCTATATCAAATTAAGAACAATTATAACTATTGTAACACTATTTTCTCTCTTTTGCAAGTAAAATATTGTATTTATTTGCGTTTTAATAAAATTTTATTCAGTTTTTACCTCTTACCCTTTTATAACGCCGCCAAAATCGCTTTGTTTTGTGAGTAAAGTCAAAAACAGGGACGTATTCCGCCCCTGTTTTTAAAGCATTATTTAATTGATTCGTATACGCCCCAGATAACCTTTGCCGCCTCGGCTCTCGTTGCCGTTCCTCTCGGTTTAAAGCTTCCGTCCTCATATCCGTTTATCACGCCCATACCGACAAGCTGTGCAACCGCGTCTTTTGCGTATTCCGCAATGTTGTCAACATCGGTAAAGTCCAAAGCCGCCGCACTGTTCGACTTATTCAGCGCACGGTACAGTATCGTCACCATATCCTGGCGCATTATCGGCTGTCCCACACCAAAGAAATCATCCGACTGACCCTGGATATATCCTGCGCTTACCGCCGAATATATATAAGGCGCATACCATGCCCCGTCTTTAACGTCGTTAAAGCGTGCACTCGTTTCGTCATAATTCAATACGCCGAAAAGCTGTACAACCATTTTACAGAACTGTTCACGCGTAACCTCACCGGCAGGATTGAACACATTTTCTTCCATACCGTTCACGATTCCGGCATAATAAAGACCCTCAATCGCGTCTTTTGCCCAGCCGTAATTCGAGATGTCGCCGAAAAGCTCTTTGGGCGTATCGTTGGTATCGTCATTTTTATTGTCGTTATTATCCTTGGTATCGTCAACAGTCGGATACTTTGTTTCACCGCCGCTGCCGCTGTTGTCACCGCTGCTGCTTGAACTGTTTCCCTTTTTGATACCTATGTTGCCTGTATCCGCTCTCGCTGTTGTTTCAACGGTGTATTCCTTGCTGTCTATATCAAACGTTGCACCGGCAATTGTGTACTTAACATCGACTCTTATATTATCGCCCTTTGTATAATTTGAATTTGACGCAAACATCTTTAAATCGGTGCTTGTCTCATTCGCCGCAATGTCAAAATCCTTGCTTTCAATCAATCTTTCGGGCTTTTCGTCTACATTATAAACCTCAACGGTAATTTTAGCCGCCGAACCCGATGCCGCACGGGTTCTTGTGAACCCAATCGTAAAGGCAAAACCCCTGTTTATCTCTTTGGGAAAGTCAAGAGTCGGCATGGTATTAATGCCGCTTTGAACCGCTTTTATCTTATCGATATTACTCTGAAGCTGTTTACACAATCCCTCTTTAATCTGGTCATCGCTCGCATCTATCTCTTTATACAATTTCTGCGCATTGTCAAGCAAGTCGGAAAGATAGTCTTTATAATACTTGTCCACACTCAATGTCTGAATTATGTTGAGCTGTGCCGACACCGCACCAACCTTGTCGGAATAGTCCGCCGCCTTAATTTTTTCGTTCAGCACGGTCTCTCTCTCCGCAATTTTTGCGAGTGCGTCGATGTACTCTTTGTACGCCGCCGAGGTGTCGGGCATTCCCTCGGGCGATTGATTATCCTTAATTTTGCTGTTATAGATATTCATCACAAAGCTGTAATTCAAAAGCTTATCGTCTGCCGCATCGCCGAGCAGCTTTGCCGTTGAAATTACCTCACTCACATTCACCATTGCGTCCGTAACGGGTTTGAGCGTTGTGATAACCTCTTTATCTTTCATATTATAATCCAAAACCGCGTTCACGTTTTTCTTTTCCGCATCGGTCAAGGCATTATACGCATCCGCCGCCGCATCAACTTGTGATTTAACCGCCGCAACATCTTTTAACGACTTATCTTCGTTATAAAACGAAAGCGCAGCCACATCGGGCAGGGCGAGCATGAGGTCATACACATTTTGTTCCTTTTCGGAAAGCTCGGGAACGACAGGGCCTTCGGCAACCGTAAGATTCGGTGTGAATGTTATTGTCTTGCCGTCTTTATCAACCGCTGTAAAATTGCTGATTGTGATATTTTCCGCCGACGGTACCGTTGCCGATGTCAGTTCGATGCTGCACAAACCGAGTTTGCCGCTTTGCGGCTCTGTCGGTGCGCCGTGCGAAAACGTAATCGTCTTTCCCGTCTTGGCTACCGAGCTGTTATCTGTTTTCAGCTTATCCGAAAAATCATAGTTTTTAACATTCGCATCCCCTGCGCCAAAGCTAACCGTGAACGAAAAATCTTTGTATCCCTCAAGATAATCGAGCGAAGATACAATTATATTATATGTATTTTCAGCCTCGGTTTTAAAATAGTTGGCACTTATATTTATCGCCGTTGTTTCGGGCGTTTCGTCACTGCCCGAGGGATTCTCGGTTACGCCACCCGTATTCGAACCTGAATTTTCCGTATTTTCGGTTTGACCGCTCGGAACCGTAGTGTTTGTATTATCGGCAAAAACCGCCGACGAACAGCCGGCAATCATAACCGCCGCCATACATGAGCTTATTTTCTTTAATGCGTCTTTACTTAGCATAATAATCCTCCGTTTTAATAATGATTTGTCATACTGTCGTTTTCTATTATAACCTATAATCCGACATATGTGTATTAATATTGTTTCACAAAAACGTTACATTATCATTACAAGAGTGTTTGATATGCCACAGATTTTATTCTATAATTTTGAAATCACATACAGGGGACATTTCGCTAAAGCTGTTCCAAATCATCACCTTTGCGCGCGTATAGTGTTCGGTCGGAGTAAATGTAATTTCTCTCTTGGTTTCGCTGTATTCGCTCGATTGCTGCATCTCAACAATTTTATCGCCGTCATAAAGAGCAAGGATAACCGTCTTACCGTCAGCAATGTTTATCGGTTTGACAACTATACTTTTGCCATCAGCAGAGCGTTTTGCACTTATACCGCTGAGACAAGTAATGCCCACATTGGTTAAAACGTATTTTCCGTTTCCGATTACCTCATTATTCCAATCATCTTTACTTCCAATATAATAAACCTGTTTTAATTTCATACAATCCTTAAATGCGTCTGTGTCGATAATCAGCACGCTGTTGGGGATTGTTATGTCTTTTAAGCTTGAACACTTAAAAAAAGAACTTTCGCCGATTCGCAAAACGCCGTCCGGGATTATTATGCTTGTCAATTTTGAACATTCCGAAAACGCACGGTCGCCGATACTTGTCACGCTTTTCGGGATTGTTATATTTGTCAAACCGCTACAGCTTTCAAACGCGTTATTGCCAATGCTTGTCATATCGTTCGGAATTGTTACGTTTGTTAAATTTTTGCAGTATTCAAATGCACCATCTGCAATTTTTGTTACGCTTTTCGGTATCGCAAAAGATACTTCCGTTTTTTCTTTCGGAAAACGTATAATTTCTGTTTTTTCTTTGTTGTATAAAACTCCGTTTTCGGAGCAATACTCGGGATTGCCCGAATCAACTTCTATACTTTGCAAATCATAGCAAGTATAAAACGCACAATTTCCGATAGTTGTCACGCTTTTGGGAATCATTATGCTCTTTAAACTGTTACAATCTTTAAACGCTCGATTGCCGATGCTCGTTACACTGTCGGGAATTGTTATCCCCGGTAAACTTCCGCAAGCAAAAAATGCACTGTCGGCAATGGTTTTTGTTCCGGATTTTATGTTGCATTCATTCGCTGTGCCTTGGTATACCGATATAAGATGATTATTTATATACAGCACATCTTCATTGCCGTTAGACCAATCATTATACAACCTTGTGTACTGAAAAGCAGTTTCACCTATGCTTGTTACGCTGTCGGGAAGTATTATGTCATTTAACTTTTTGCACCCGTTAAATGCCTCCTTGCCAATCGTTTCTGTGCCGTTTTCAATCACAACTTTTTCCAAACCTCTTTCTGTACCGTCTTCCGATTCTTCTGTCGAAATATGACAATCGGAAAACGCCCTTTCACCAATGCTTTTCACGCTGCCGGGAATTGTAACTTTTTTTAGGCCGGTACAGTGTGCAAACACTTCATCGCCAATACTTGTCACGCCATACGGAATTGTTATGCTGTCGACTATCTCATCATCGGATTTCTCGGGTTGCGGACTCGTTAAACCCGAACATTTGTAAAATGCACCTTCGTTGATAGTTTTTACGGTGCTTGGAATTGTTACGTTTTTCAGACCTGTACATTCAAAAAATGCATATTCGCCGATACTTTCCGCGCCTTCGGAAATCACAACCGTTTCAATCTCATCTTTAATTTTGGAATTAACCCACGGCGCACGCCCGCCTGCTGTGCCGCTTGAATAATAATTCGACATATTCCCCGTACCGCTGATTGTCAGCGTTTTTGTCGTTTCATTATAACTCCAATTTAGATTTCCACCATTTTGACCGCACGATCCTTCGTATGGATTTTCGGCAATAACCGTCATCGGCAAAATCACGGTCAGCATACAAAATGCGATTATCGCTGCAAAGATTCGTTTTGTTTTTGTTTCCATAAATATTTTCCTTTCTTTTATCCGACCCCGTTGCGCAAACCCTTTAAATCCCTGCGGTGAGGTCAACAATATAATTATTTTGATTTTTGTATTATTTGTTCGTTGGTTCGGGAAGTCAATGCTGCGAATTGACGGTGGCAATCTCTTTACTTGCTCGAATTGCGCGGTTGTCCGTATGATTTTCTGAGCGTTCGTCGCCTGTTTTCCGCCATTATATCATATATTTTTATCAAAGTAAATGCTATTTCCCGAATCGGCAATGCCAATTGCGGAAATATTTTTAGCCGCACAAAAAAATCCCCGCCACGGGGGCATATTGCCGCCGTATCGGGCATTTTTAATCATTATTATTTTGTTTCGGGCATTGTTATGATAACCTTTTGCTCTTACTCCGGCCACTCAACGCCCGCACCGAGTTCTTCGGATATAAACCAAATTGGGGTGTATGTGCGGTCGTTTTCGATAAACGCCGCCGAATCATCTTTTTCGACCCACGAGGCATAGAGCGTAAAGCTCTTTGTCACTTTCTTGAAAAAATCGTACTTGTTTTTAAGCTCTTTATCGGTGTACACAATTTGTTATTTTTATTCTAACATATAATTTCAGCTTTATCATCATACCAAAGTATGATTTATAATTTTTAAAAAACGGATATTTTTATTTATTATTATACGGACATCGTGTGGAACAAGGGGTTTGTACAACTTATATTTACATACCCAACAGGCTGTAGAACAGGCTGCTGCAGCCCGTCATAATTATTGCAATCAAGCCGACAAATATTCCGAAAATCTGCATCGGGCGAAGTCTTTCTTTAAAAATTATTCTGCCCATTACGGTTGAAAGCAGAACCATCGAACCGTTGCTTACGGGGAAGAATATCACGCTCAGAATTTCTTTGGCGAGCATAACGTTTAATCTTTGATACAGGCAACTTGCGATTCCGCAGATGATTACATAAATCCATGCACCCTTTTGAATTGTCGGGGTCGGCTTGCCTGTAACTTTATTGAATAAAAATCCGACAACGGCGAACAGAACAGCCGTCACAACCGATGCGGTAAGCATCATCGCGTTTACCTCGGTTGAAACGTCGGATTTTCCGAACATTTTATTTATTATCCCCAAAAATCCGCCGGCAATAAAGAACGCAAAAGCATAAGCGAACCATTTAAGTGTAAGCTTTTCGCCGCTCTTTTTGGGATTTATACAAAGTATAAGCGAAACAATAAGCAGAGTCATTCCTATGTACTGTACGGCGTTTATAGGCGGTTCGTTCGCATATATCACGCCGAACCACGTTGCGATTATAAATGCACAGCTGCCGATGAGCGTGGTGAGAGATACGGGACCTTCACCCAAAGAACAGGTCTTTGTAAAAAGAAACGCACACATTATCACGCCGTATGCCGCGCCGAAAGCAAAAGCCATAGGACTTGCTCCGCTGTCGGACGAGGCGAGATACCAAATACCGAGAACGACCGCCCACACAACGCTGAGCGCCGCATTAAACAAAAATAAATCCCCCGAATTTGACGCAAGTTTTTTGTTTGAAAAGCTGCGCAAAAGACAGCTGCTGAATACAGACAGGCATATTGAAATTGCCATTAAAACATATTTTATGTTACCCATTTTGTAAAACTCCTTTTGTAGTTTAAAAAAATTATATATCATAATGTTAAAATGTTGTTTTCTTCGATCAAACAGATAAGGAAACTCAACATTTTTGCAGGGGACGGTTATGAACCGCCCCCTGTCGGATACAGGATTGTGTTATCACTTTCGTTTAAAGCGTTACACCTGTCGATGTAATTCCGTATGGTATCGACCGGGTGGAATACCGTACTTTTCTGAGAACGCTTTGGTAAAATGTGCCGCATCAAAAAATCCCGTTGAAACGGCAATCTCACTTATCGTCAGATTATCATGTTCCATCAATGCTTTTGCACGTTCTAATCTGTACGAAATCAGAAACTGTGCCGGTGAAATATTAAGATTTTTCTTAAAAATTCTATGCAGATATGTCCGATCAATTCCGACATATGCGGCGATGCTTTCGACCGAAATTTTTTCGGGATAGTTATCCTCGATATATGATATTGCTCGGCGCACATAATGCTGAGGCATATTCGTATTAGCACATTTTTGTGAGTTTGCTCTGACAAGGCGGCTCATTACAAGCAAAAAATATCCCGTTACGTCATAGCCTCTCGCAGCTTGGTCTTTGCTGCACGTATGCATCATTGTGAGGTCGTGCTGCATATCATCGGTGAGGTCAAACTCAAAAATCATATTATCCTCATTCAGACCTGCGCTGTGAACAAGTGTTTCATCATCAGCGCCGCAGAATTTGGCATAGATATACCGCCACGGTTCAACAGCGTCTGCCGTATATGTGTTTGGTATATCCGGAATAATTATAAATCCCTGACCTGCACAGAGCGTGTACGTCTTTCCGCCGCAGGTATATGTACCCTTTCCGGATAAAATGAAGCATACGGAATAGTGCTCGTACAAACACGGCCCGCAAGAATGGCCGCTGTTACAAATCTGCAAGCCGCATTGCGTAACGGCAAGACTTTGATTCGGCAGTTTTTTTATATCATAACGGTCGGTTTTATAACTCAAATTCATCATCTCCTTGTAATTTCGGAAAAAGCCAAAATTTACATTTTAAATATAACACGCCGCAAATCATTTTGCAATATGAATTTTAAAACTTGCAACAAATTTACAAGAAAGAAACAACATCTGTATATGGAATTTTGCGAAAGATGTGCTATTATTAAGATATGATATGACCGAGGGCATTTGGCGGTCGAATACAGAATCAAATTTGAAAGGAAATGATTTAAAATGCGTGAAAAAATAAGAATAGGTTTTGTTGGTTGCGGACAGTTTTGCAAGTTTTTTGTTCCGCTGTTTAAGGCACACCCTGCGGTGGAATTTGTGGCTGTTACAGATAAGTTCCCGGAGCGCTGCAAAGAGTACGATGAAAAATTCGGAGTGGACAGAATATTTGATTGTTATGATGATATGCTTGCGTCAAGCGACATCAACACAGTGGCAATATTCTCTCAAAGAAATCAGCACGGCGAAATGGCAATTGCTGCATTAAAAGCGGGCAAGAACGTGTACAGCGCCGTTCCGATGGCAACAAGCATAGAGGATGTAAAAGAGATTGTTCGCCTTGTAAAAGAGACGGGACTTACTTATTCAATGGGTGAAACGGGTATTTACCGACCTGCCGCTATATTCTGCCGCGAAAAGTTCGCATCAGGCGAAATGGGCGATATGGTCTATGCCGAGGCGCAGTATAACCACGATATGAGCAGTCTTTATGATGTGTTCAAGTACACCGAAAAAGACCAATGGAAAAAGATGGCAGGTTTGCCGCCATTCTATTATCCGACACATTCCACCTCTATGGTGCTGTCCGCCGCAAAGGCTCACGCTGTTAAGGTTGCCGCATTCGGATATGAGGACAAGATTGATACCGATATTTTCGGCGAGGGTATGAATTATTGGGATAATCCGTTTTCAAACAGCTCGATGCTGTTAAAGCTCAGCAACGGCGCAATCGCGCGGATAAGCGAAAACAGAAGAATTGCGTGGGGCGTACCCGAAACATATATCTCGAACTTCCATGGAACAAAAGCGTCATATGAATGCTCGCTTATACATCATTCATATATAAAGGTCGGCGACCCCAAACCCGATTATGAGGATGTCAGCGACCTGCTCAATCCGATTGAGCTTTCAAAACACAAGGATGACCCCGAATTTGTCGCAAAAGCGGTAAAGGGTGAGTGGGCAAGCGGCGAAGCACCTATACAGATAATAAACAGGATTCCCGATGAGATTAAGGATATGGAAACAAATCACGCCGGGACGCACAAGTTTATGGTTGACGATTTCTGTCAGGCGTATATGTCGGGCAAGCTTTCGCCGACAAATGCATGGCAGGCGGCAAGATATAACCTGCCCGGTTTAACCGCACATATAAGTGCAACAGAGGGCGGCGTAACAATGGACGTTCCCGACCTCGGAAATCCTCCCGAGGGAATGGAAGTGTTATCCGCAGACAGAAAAGAGAACGAGGTGAAATATAAATAATGAGCGCAAATACCAAACAAGAACTTCCTCAGCTTTTTATGAGGAATAAAGATATAACAAAACTGCCGCCGCTGTGCTTACCGAAGGGCGGAATGTCATTGCATACACACACAGAGGGCGAAGAAGAAAATTGGGAAAGACTTATCGAAAAGGCATTCGGAACACATTATTCTTTTGATGATTTCATAAGAAACGGCGGTGATTATGCGCCCGAACACGTATTATATTTAAACAAGGACGGCATAGATGTAGCAACCGCAACGGCGGTTGAAAAGGAAACATTCCCCGGTGAGGGGTGGTTCAGAATGATTGGTACTATTCCCGAATCGAGAGGATTGGGCGCGGGACGGCTGATATGCCTTGCCGCCCTGCACGCTCTTTCGGCACGTGGTTACAAGACCGCAGTATTGTCAACCGATGATGAACGCATCCCGGCTATAAAACTGTATCTTTCGCTCGGATTTGAGCCGATTTATACACACGAGAGTCATAAGGAACGCTGGGAAAAAGTGATGAATAAATTCGAAAGTCGATAATCCGCTCTGATAAAACCGAGAAGTATTTCCGCGTCCAAATACCCCAAACAGACCTCAAAAACTTTCATTCCCAAAAATATGCGAGCTTGAACGTGAAAACGCAGAGCTTTGCATGGCAAATGAAATATTGAAGGACGCTCGCGGGATTAAAGTGAGCAGAAATACAGTATAATCTTTCTTCAACCGACGGCATAGATTATATTCGGAAACAAAAACCTGTCAAGGTTAATACAGAGCGTCTTGGCGACCTTGACAGATTTTTGTTTCCGAATGGATTGTCGGTTATGCCGGTTGAAGAATTAAAATAGTTTCAGAAATTTTGGGTAAATTTCGACTGCACATTTATTGACATTTCCAGCTGAAAAATTTTACTATGTTGTGAGGCAAATCCAAACAGCGTAAGGGCAATGCCTCATATTCTGTTAAATTCACTCTGACCGACGGCTCTAAAATCATTATTTGAGTTTCGGGCAAAGCCGGCCTTTTTCGGATATTTTCCCTCTCATTCTGTGCAACAAAAGATAAAATCTGAAGAACCAAATCGGCTATAAATGTTCCCATCAAGTCTTTGCCCTGCCTTGCGTCCAAGAGCGACATATCTATAACGCATATATCCGCACCGATTTCCTTTATCAGCACTCGCCATTGATTTTGAATTTCCTCATAATTTCGCCCCAAACGGTCAATAGAGAGGATGTAGAGCAAATCCCTGGCTCGCAGTTTTCGTATAAGCCTTTTGTATGACGGTCGGTTAAAATCTTTTCCCGATAACTTATCAATGTATATATTTTTCTCTGCAATATTTTGTTTGCGAAGTGCAAGCATTTGCCTGTCCTCGTTTTGGTCTGTGCTTGACACCCTCACATACCCATATATTTCCATAGCTAAACCTCCGATAACTCCATATAAAGCAAAAAGCCGCCTCCGAACATTCGGAAACGGCTTTGTGTTTGTTTATGTTGTTTTACTGTGTTACGCTCATTTGCTCGGCTCTTGACCTTGCGTTTTTAAGCAATTTTCTTGCTTGCGTGAACAGCGCACTGTCTACCGAGGGCATATCCCAATACCTTTATTTTATCACCGCAAGAAAATACCGTCAAAAAAATTTGGAACAAAAAAGCCAACCCGTGTGAGTTGGCTTGAAAACTATTGTATAAACCGAAATTTATCTTCATAAACCATTCCACATTTCAACAACCCTGTTTGCATTATCTTCAAGACTATCTGTACCGTCCAACTCTAACTTCGGACAATGCAATTCATCCATCCATTTCCTCTGTTCATTCAGATTAGGTGAACCATCCTTCTCATAATGCCTAATAGATTCCAAAAAACTCATATGATTGTCAAACATGTCTCCGCCTTCACGGATTCTTTCTCCAAAGTGTTCCACCGCACGATTATGCACTCTTTCTACACGAATGTCAGGCTCAACGTAGAGAAAAACCATCATCCCAAACTTATCATCAAACGCATAATGAAAAGAACTCATTGAACCGGCCATTACAAAATGCTCATAAGGTAATATATCATTATTCAATCGGCTAATCTTTTCTTCTCGACTATACATAACCGTGTATGGTTTTTTTGTATCTTTTTTCCAAATGTAATCGTCAACATCAAAATAAGGATATTTTAGTTTATCGGCTACTACTTTGCCCAGTGTAGTTTTTCCGCTTCCGGATGGACCTATAATCATTATTCCCGTTGACATATTTATTCCTCCAAATAAAACAAATTCCGATTTATTTTACCGGCAGTATATCACAATAGTGCAGAGAAAGCAACCGTTTGCGGCTGCTTTCTCACATTTCTGATAATTTATTAAGCTTTTTTGACTTTATATACGAAAAATCCGATCAAAAGCCCGATAGCCGCCGGAACAATCCAGCCAAGCCCGTAACTCGAAAAAGGCAGTGTCCTCTGCGCAATTTCAAGCACGCCGCCGATATGTAAAAGTTTTATCGCATATTCGGGCAAAGCACCAAAAAAGTCAAACACGGCAGCAAAGAGTGTAAAACCGGTCACAAACCCGTAAACATACCTGCTGTGTCCGAATGCGTTACCGAATATTCCGAGCAAAATAAGGGTTATGGCAAGCGGATAAAGGAACATCAGCACCGGCACCGCATATTCGATAATCATATCCAAACCGACATTCGCCACAAGAAATGACACGCAGCTGAAAATTACTGCCCAGGTTTTGTAGGCAAACGCTTTCGGGAAAAGCTTGCAAAAGGTTTCCGAACAGCTTGTAACAAGCCCAACAGCGGTTTTAAGACAGGCAAAAACGACCGTCACTGCCAGAATGACCGCTCCGACGCTTCCGAAATAATGCTTTGCGGCAAGGGCAAAAACCTCGCTGCCGTTGCTGCATACCTCAAAAATATTGCGGCTCTGTGCACCAACGACCGTCACAGCAACATATATAACCGACATAATTATACAGCTGAAAATCCCTGCGTGCACGGTGGTTTTCGCAACCGCCCCGGCAGAGCTTATCCCAAGTCCCCTTATTACATCGATTATGACTATGCCGAACGCAAGGCTTGCAAGAGCGTCCATTGTGTTATAGCCTTCAAAAAAACCGGTCATAAATGCGCGCGAGGCATATCCCTTAATCGGCTCAACATCCCAAATCGTGCCCATCGGCTTTATCAATGCCGCAACAACAAGAGTGCCGAGAAATATCAAAAACAGAGGATTGAGGATTTTTCCGACC
>ERZ825159.2361-NODE-2361-length-15494-cov-2.821750_pt1 | contig 15494 bp, 11 predicted proteins | sample MGYA00519932_ERZ825159 | MGnify/ENA primary metagenome ERZ825159 (study PRJEB31778, sample SAMEA3449191) | human gut metagenome | biome: human gut; feature: human-associated habitat; material: faeces | place: United Kingdom | collected 2010/2012 ...
GAAGAGGAAAAAATCGAGCACCCAAGGGAGTTCCGCTTCACCACGGGTGTGGGTGGCGCGAATGGCGACTTCCTCTACGACGAGGATGGCCGCCTGACCCATATCACGCTGGGCATCTACGATGATTTCACCAAGGATTACGACATCAGCATTGATTATGCGGACGGCAAAGCCACCGCAGACTTTGATGCCGCGCAGGTCGCCACGACGGTGGGGACGCCATTTCAGCTGGAGGTCACTAACTTAACATTGAAAGAGGATGGCACTCCTGATACATTGAGCGCCTATGTCTACGACTCGGTTGCCTATATAGAGTTCAATGAGAATGGGCAGCCTTCTTACTTTACCGTTACACAGGATGATGTGGGCTACCAAATCACCTACACCCGCACCGAGGATGGCCGCATTTATGAGTACACCCGCAGCTATATCCGCGGCGACCGGGTCCGTCTGGACGTACACATGCAGAAAAGCGGCATGAGCTTCAGCCGCATCATCGACTGAACAATCAGCCCCTCCGGCCCAGGCCGGAGGGGCTGATTTATGCGCGGTCATTCCCCGGCGGTGTCCGTGGGAGCCGGTATTTCTTCATAGAACACGTCCAGAATCAGGTCATACAGGGCCTGCTGATCCACCGTCAGCTCCACCCGGTTGCCCTGGCCCAGAACAGCATCGCCGGTAACCCGGAGCATGTCCCCGGAAAAGCTCATGCCCGCGGCCTGGGTGGCCAGATAAGACAGCTTGCCCAGGTCCAGATCCGTCAGCACATAGTCGCTGACGGCGTTATACAGAGGAACGACGCTGGCGGGGCTGGCCGCCACCCGGGCCTTGGCCTGGCCGATCAGGGCCAGCATATACTGCTTCTGCCGCTTCATGCGGTCCTCGTTGCCGGTGGCATCGCCCCGGCGGGCCTGGATATACAGCCGCGCCTGCCGCCCGGTAAGGGTCACATCCTGGCCCGGGTACATGTTCCACCCGTTGGGAACATCGGTGAAGGGATAGTCGTCCAGCACACTGACGGTGACGCCGCCCACGGCGTCGTTGAGCCGCCCGATGCCGCCCATATAAAAGGCGGCGCAGCCGTCGAACTGCAAGCCGTAAAACAGCTGGGACACCGCCTCCTGGCACAGGCGGCAGCTCTCATACAGGCCGTCTCCGTTGGAGTAGGACAGGGCCAGTTGGGTGTGGGCCGCGCCGGACACCTGACCGTTCTGGTCCAGCACCGCAATATCGCACATGGTGTCCCGGGACACGGAGATCAGTGTCATCCGGTTGGCGTCGGTGTCCAGGGCCGCCACCAGGATCACGTCCGCCTGGTTGTCGCTGCCATAGAGCAGGGGCGCGGCAGGCTTGTTGTCGGAATCCACGCCGATAAGCAGCAGATTCACCATATGGTCCTTATAGCGGTAGTATTTGCCGTCGTGGAGGACGGTGTAGCTGTCCAGCTGCTGGGTATCGTCAGGGGTGTCGGTGGGGGCCGCGCCCTGGTTCCGCAGGCTGCTGCGCCCGTGGAGCCAGATCCCCGCCACCACGGCGCACAGCGTCAGCGTCACCGCCATAAGGATGATGAAAATCAGCAGCGGCGTGGACAGGCGCTTTTTCTTCTGTTCCGGCTGGGTCTGTTTTTCCTGTTCCATAGGGTCTCCTTATCTCATTGGGGTCGTTTATTTGACCACGTCATATGTCTCCGTCAGCACACCCTGGAGCAGAAACCGCTGCATGCGGTTCTGGCGGTAGCAGGTGGACAGAGTCAGCACCCGATCCCCCGCCTGAGGAAACAGGTCCCGGCGGTAATTGGCGTTGATGGCCTCCCCCAGGGAGGCAAAATAGTCCGCAAACTGCTGGGGGTCCGTAAAATCGTGGCACAGCAGCAGATGCTCGCTGGAGTGGGGATAGGCGGCGAAAATGGTATATTCATACACCTTCTCCGGGGTGTAAACGATAATCTTCTGGTTTTTGGCGAAAAACTCCGCATCGGCAAAGTTGTTCACCTGGGCAAACATGGTCTGGGACTGGCGGTTGTGGCCATACAGCACCGTCACCGGGTCCTGAAAGGTGGTGGTGTTGTACCGCTGGGAAAAAATGCTGCCGCCGGAGTAATAGGACCGATCCACCCCGTGATCGTCGTAAAACAGGTCGTCTGCGGCGCTCTGGACCACGGCATAGTTGATGTTGGTGCCGGGCACCTCGATCCAGGCGTAGATTTCCGGATTGACGTCGTGGAGGCTGTCAAAGTCCACATTGATGGCCATATATTTGCCGTCGTCCTGGGGGTCCAGGGGCTCCACCACCTGGCCGGAGCGGACGCCGCTGCCCAGCTTATCGCTGACAGACTTGCCCCGGACATACTGGACGATAAACAGAATGCAGAAAACACACACGATCACCGCAATAACGGCCACCACCGTCAGCAGGATGCGCACAGGACGCTTCATAGGACATTTCTCCTTTGTTCAGAACGGAAAAAAGGCCCCATAAACGGCACAGCATTTATGGGGCTCCTTCTTTATAAAATGGGGACGTTTTATGCCCGGGCACGGGCCTTTTTGGTGCAGACATAGGCCACGCCGCCGCTGACGGCAATGGTCATCACCACGCTGCCGATGCCCAGGTCGTAACCGGTCTGGGGAGAGGTGGGCGTGGTATCGGTGTTGTCGTCATGCTTGGGACTGGGAACATAGCCGCCGTCGGCAAAGGCAGTGACGGAGAGCATGCAGCCCAGCATCACAATAACCGTCAGCATAGCAAGAATCTTTTTCATGGTAACATAACCCTCCATTACCTCATTCGTTACCACCATTATAATGTACGCTTACGGAAAAAGCAAGTACTTTTTTGCAGAAACTCAAAAATCATCTATTGAAGTGGGCAGCACTTACACCCCTGTCAGATCAAACGCCGGGGTATACTCCTCCCGGGCGGAGGTGCGCTCCTGGGTGAAGCCGTCGCGGATGCCGCAGTTTTCCATATAGGCTGCCGCCGCCCGATACTCCGCCCGGGTAACGTGGCGGGCCAGCGGGCCCACGGCTCCGGGCTGGGGCGTATACTGGCTCATCAGGGAAAACAGCACCTCCCCGGGCCGGAAGGTCTCCGCCACCCAGTCAATGACCCGGCGGGTATTATCCAGCTGTCCCGGCAGTACCAGGTGTCGGATCAGCACACCCCGCACCAGCAGGCCGTCCCGCAGCTGATAGGGTCCCGTCTGGCGGAACATCTCGCATATGGCGCTTCGCGCCGCGGCGGGATAGTCTCCGGCGCCGGACAGCCGCCGGGCCGGCTCCTCCAGGGCGTATTTCATGTCCGGCAGATATACCTGCACCTTGCCCTCCAGCAGGCGGAGCGTCTCCACCCGCTCATAGCCGCCGGTGTTGCACACCACCGGCACCGGCAGGGACGGCTCCAGAGCCTGAGCCACCCAGGGAGCGAAGTGTCCCGGCGTCACCAGGTTGATGTTGTGAGCGCCCTGCCGGATCAGCTCCCGGAAGATCTCCCGCAGCCGGTCCACGGACACGGGCTTTCCCACGCCCTGGGCGGAGATCTCGTGGTTCTGACAGAATACGCAGCCCAGGGTGCAGCCGGAGAAGAAAACCGTGCCGCTGCCTCGGGTGCCGCTGATCACCGGCTCCTCCCACATATGAAGCCCTGCCCGGGCCACCACCGGCCCCGCCGGCATCCGGCAGAAGCCCTCCCCTCTGGTCTCCGTGCGCTCCGCGCCGCACATACGGGGGCAAAGCGTGCACCTCATGTCCGGCGGATGTGGAAGTCCGGCCCCAGGTCCCCGGCCATCCAGTGGCGGCGGCACAGGCTGGTATACCGGTCGTTGGCTCCCAGCACCACCTGCTCGCCCTCCTTCACCACCCGGCCCCGGCTGTCGAACCGGGCGTTGAAGGCGGCCTTCTTGCCGCACCAGCAGATGGTCTTGACCTCCTCCAGCTTGTCGGCCATGGCCAGCAGATAATAGCTGCCCTCGAACAGCTGGCCCCGGAAGTCCACCTTCAGCCCGTAGCACAGCACCGGGATGCCGCAGTCGTCCACCAGATGCACCAGGTAAAACACCTCGTCCTTGGTGAGGAACTGGGCCTCGTCGATGATGATGCAGGCGTATTTCTGCAATTCCTCGTCGGCCATGGCCCGCATTTCGTCAAAATAGATGCAGGGGTGGGTCAGGCCGATGCGGGATGAGACCATGTGGTCCCCGTCCCGGGTGTCCAGCCGGGGCTTCACCATCAGGGTCTCCTGGCCCCGCTCCTCATAGTTGAACCGCGCCATCAGGGCGTTGGCGGTTTTGCTGGAGCCCATGGCCCCGAATTTGAAATAAAGCTGCGCCATCGTCAGTCTCCTTCTGCGGGCAGGGCCCGCGTGAATTGGTCAAAGGCGGAGGGGATCGCCAGCCGCTGCCGCCGGGCCCCGTCGGCCCAGAGCCAGTCCGCCGGGCCCCGGCCCTCCACCTGCACCAGGTAGCCGGTCATCTCCCAGCGGATGTGGGTGAAAATATGCCGGGCGTCCAGCTGCCGCAGCCAGGCCCGGGGCGTCAGCCCCCACTGCCGCAGCTGCCGGGCCGCCTGCTCCTCCGTCAGGGCCTGCTTCGCCTCGTCGATGGCGTCCAGCTGGCCGGAGACCTCGTCCGCGTTGGCATCCGAGATGTCCTCTGCCGCCGGCAGCGCGTCGATCAGCGCCTGCACAGCCGAAACCGCCTCGTCAGGCTCCTCGTCAGGTGCTTTGTCAGGTGCTTTGTCAGGTGTTTCGTCAGGTGCTTCGTCGGACGTTTTATCGTCCTCGCCCGCACCATCCTGACCGGGTGCCTGCGTCTGCCCGTCGTTTCCCTGCGTCAGGACCGTCTGCTCCTGACCGGCCTGCCCCTGCGCCTCCGCCGCCAGCGCCGATGCAGGCAGCAGCGTCAGGCACAGAGCCAGAGCCATCAGCAGGGATACTCCTTTTTTGATCATGTGCATAACCTCCGTTCTGTTTTTTCACGGCTGCCGTATGTCACAGCAGGCCGATGCCTCTTCCGCGGTTCACCGCCTGCTGCCGGTTTGACACCCGAAGCTTTCTGAAAATACTGTTGCTGTGGAACTTGACGGTACCCGCCTTCCGGCCCATCCGCTCCGCGATCTCGTCATTGCTCATGCCCAGCGCCATCAGGCGCAGCACCTTTTTTTCCGTCTCGGTCAGCGTCTCGTAGTACTCCGCCGGAGACTTCAGATAATTGGGAAAGTACCGGCTCACGCCGCCCGCCAGCTCCATGATCCGGTCGGTAAAGTCGTCCGCGCCCCGCTCCCGCTGGTAGATGAACAGCATCTGCATCATGCAGGCGCCCTCGTCCGCCAGCAGCCGTATGTACCGGTATTTTTTCGCCAGCGCCAGCGCCGTCTCCAGCTCCCGGCACATGCGGTCCTTGTCCCCCGATTTGTAGTACACGGCGGCCAGCAGCATGTGACACTCGCACAGATCCATGTGCCGCTTCCCCGGCTCCAGCAGGGTGATAAGCTGCCTGACCAGCACGTAGGCGGCCATGTTTTTCCCCACCTGCAAATAGCAGCGCACCTTGGTGAGCCAGGCAAACATGTCCATCATATAGATGTCCCGATTCTCATCGGGGGCAGTGTTTTCCAGCCACTGGGCCACCGCCTCCTGCTGCCCATCGTAGCAGGCCGCCAGACATTCCAGCGCGTTCAGGCTGGCCGTCAGCTCCTCCCGCCCCGTCTCCTGGATGCGGTCTCTGATCTTCTCCCCCAGAGGCTTGGCCGTCCGCGCCTGCCCGTTCATCAGCAGGATGCGCATCTGCAGCGCCAGCGCCACGAACAGGCAGCGCATATCGCTCTCCCTCTCGATAAGCGGGATGGTCCCCGTCGCCAGGATCAGCGCGTTGAAGCAGTCGTTGTTCTGGTAGTACCACTCCGCCAGCATGATCTCATAGACGTTCTTCCCCACGCTGCCGTACAGCTGGTGGATCATCTGGGTAATGGCGTCCTTATGCCGCTCCAGATACGGGCCGAACCGCGTAAAATCCCGAAACCCGTTGATGATGCTGGGGCGGCAGGCGGACAGCGTCAGCGACCTCACCGGCACCATGCCCGTTTTCACCAGGAAAAGCACGATGCGCAGGAACATGCCGTCGCTGATGTACGGCATGACCAGCTCCGTGCAGATGCGGTAATAATCCTTCTCCCGAAGATCCTGCATCCGCCAGTGCCTGGGCGTCGTCCCCAGCAGGCTCACGTACTCCCTGGCCAGATCCAGATCTCCCGCCATGGCCGCCAGCAGGGCGAAGACGGACGGCAGCGCCGGATGGCTCCTGCGCGCCGCCGCGTCCAGCCGGTAAAAGTGGTCCCGGCAGGCCCACAGCGCGGGCATGGAAAACGGGTGCTCCGTGAATTCCTCCACGATGGTCTCCGGCAGATGCCCCGCCTGCTCCGCCTCGTCCAGAACGCACACCAGCTCCATTTGGGGCCGCGGATATGTGATATTTCCTTTCTGTTCCATTTCCCTCACCCTATCTGCTCCATTATACCGGTTTATTATAATCCATTTTCTTCCGTTTGCCCAGCAAACTTTACTTTACGAATAACCAAACTTTCAACCAAACTCCCCCAAATCTGACCGTTCTCCCCGGTGCCGGCGCCGCAGCGTCTTTCTCCGCCGGTGCGGCGGTTTCTTTCCTGTTTCTTCCAGTTATTTCAGGCAGAAGCCTGCACGCGGGCGAATATTCGCTCAATATTTTATGAATAAGCGGTAGTCATTCGTTTTGCCGTGCGGTATAATGAAAGGTGGCTTTTTATATGCTTCGGGAGCCGCACCGCGGGTGCGGCCGTAAAAATGGCGCCGGATGCGCCATGGAGGGTACGGCATCCGGCGAAAGGGAGGGCGTTTTCGTATGGATCGCAGGAAACTGCTGATCGCAGATGATTCTGAGATGAACCGCGCCATGCTGGCCAATATGCTGGATCACGATTTCCAGATCATCGAGGCTGTGGACGGCCATGAGACCATCTCCGCACTGGAAATGTACAAGGGTGAGATCGCGGCCCTGCTGCTGGACATCGTCATGCCGGAGATGGACGGCTTTCAGGTGCTGGAGGAGATGCAGCGCCGCGGCTGGACCGAGTCGGTCCCCACCATCATGATCTCGGCGGAGATGGGCAGCGCGTATATCGACCGCGCCTTTGAGCTGGGCGCGTCGGACTACATCAACCGCCCCTTTGCCACAGGCATCATCCGCCGCCGCATCATCAATGCCATCCTGCTGCACACCAAGAAGCAGCAGCTCATGGACATCGTGTCCACTTACTTTTACCGCCACGAGAAGAACACGGAGGAGATGGTGTCCATCCTCAGCTCCGCCGTGGAGCACCGCTGCTGCGGCGGCGGACGCCACATGGCCGGCGTCAGCTGCCTGACGGGTCTGCTGCTGCGCCGGCTGCTGGCGCGGGAGGATGTGCACCCGCTGGACCCCGCCGATGTGGAAACGGTCTGCATGGCCGCCAGCCTCCACGACATCGGCAAGCTCATGATCCCCCGTGAGCTGCTGGAGAAGCCGGACCGTCTGACGCCGGAGGAGTACGAGATCGTCAAGCGCCACACCGTCATTGGTGCCCAGCTCATTGCGGAGCTCCCCGTCTATCAGGGGGAGAAGCTGACCAAATACGCCATGGAGATCTGCCGCTGGCACCACGAGCGCTGGAACGGTGAGGGCTACCCCGACGGCCTGAAGGGCGACAGGATCCCTCTGGCCGCCCAGATCGTCTCCCTGGCCGATGCCTACGATGTGCTGGTACACCAGCGCAGCTATAAGGCGCCCTGCACCCACGAGCAGGCTATGGCCATGCTCCATAACGGGGACTGCGGCTCCTTCAATCCCCTGCTGCTGTCCTGTCTGGACGAGGTCGGCGAAGCCGCCAGACGCGGCGTGGACCGCAAGGCCGCCGCCCGCCGCTCCCCCCGCCGCACGGTGGAGGAGCTGTACCGCGGGCAGGATCTGGCCGCCGCCCGCATGACCCAGCAGCTGGAGGACGCCTACGCCAAGCAGGATTTCCTCTTCGCTCTCAGCAGGGAGATCTGGTTTGAATACACGCCCCACCCCTCCTCCCTGCGCCTGTCCCGCGGCGCCGCGGAGCAGATGGGCCTGCCGTCCATGATCGTGGCGCCTCTGGACGATCCGGATTTTCTGGCGCGGGTGGGAGCGGAGACGGTGGATGCCGTCCGCCGCCGCCTGGCGGACCTCACCGCAGACGAGGCGTATCTGGAGGTGGCGGCCCATCTGGTGCTGAACGGACAGCCCCGGCGCTGCCAGCTGACCATTCTGGTGCTGTGGTCCGCCGCAGAGCACGGCCGCTGCGCCGCCCTGTTCGGCAGAGTCATTGACATTGATGACAGCTGTGAGCGGCTGGAGCGCTATGACCGCGCCGCCGGCCATCTGGCGGACCGCCAGCTCCTGCTGCCCGTCACCATGGGGCGGGACGACGTGCTTCGCGTCACGGCGGAGCAGCTGGGCCCTGTGATGCAGAGCTACCGCACCATGTTCCAGACCGTGCGTCTGGTGGACCCCGGCATCCGCATGCAGGTGTCCACCGATGCCAACGGTCACTCCATAGACCGCGCCGGGCACTGCTATGCCATCTGGGGCAAGCGTCAGCGCTGTGAGCGCTGCATCTCCCAGGACGCGGTGCGCACCCGCACCACCCAGAGCAAGGTGGAGACTATCGGTAGCGATGTCTGCTATGTCCTCGCCGTATGCGTGGAGGTGGACGGCATCCCCTACGCGCTGGAGTGCGTCAACCCCATCCGCCCCGACGATATGATAGGCAGCGGCGAGGAGAACATCCTGAATCAGCTGCTGGTCCGCAACCGTCAGGTGTATACCGACTCCGCCACCCAGGTCTTCAACCGCCGCTATTACGACGAGCGCCTGCGCAGCCTCACCGGCGAGTACGCCCTGGCCATGATCGATCTGGACAACTTCAAGCAGATCAACGACCGCTTCGGCCACCCCGCCGGCGACGCCGCGCTGTTCCACGCGGCCCAGACCATGCGCTCCATGCTGCGCAGCGGGGACGAGCTGGTGCGCTATGGCGGCGACGAGTTCTTCCTGCTGTTCCACGGCCTGCCCGCCCATGTGCTGGCGCGGAAGCTGGAGGACATCTGCCGTGCCGTGGCTGCCCTGACGATATCGGAGTACCCGGACCTGCACCTGTCCCTGAGCATCGGCGGCGCATACGGCTCCGGCCGCGTCTCCGAGCTGATGGGCAAGGCCGATCTGGCTCTGTACCGCGCCAAGCGCACCAAAAACTGCGCCGTCGTGTATGAGGAATAAACCATATTGTACGGAATAAGGAGAGAATATCCATGACACTGACTGAATTCTACGCCGCCGTAGGCGGAAGCTACGAGGACGCCTCCGCCCGCCTGCAGAACGATGCCTTTATCGGCCGGTTCCTGCGGATGCTGCCCCGCGATGACAACATGGCCCGCCTGACGGCGGCCGTGGACAGCGGCAGCGCCGAGGAGGCTTTCCGCGCCGTCCATACCCTGAAGGGCATCGCCCTGAACCTGAGCCTTGTCCGCCTGGCCGAAGCCTGCACCGCCATGACCGAGGCCCTGCGGGGCAGCGCGGTGATGCCGGACAACGTCCGTGCGCTGCACGATGCCGTGGCGCGGGAGTACGCGTTGGTCACAGAGACCCTGTCGCAGCTGGAGGCATGACGCACCGGTATAAAGAGGATCGTTCCATGAAGAAAAATCACCTCCGCCTTGTCAAGCACATGGTGGCTAATATCGTCCTGCTGCTCGCCGCCATGGTGGTGCTGCTGATCGCTGCGGCACACCGGAACTACACACGCCAGATGGAGCGGCTGGATGTCTACATCGGCGTGCTCAGCGGCCGGACGGCCCAGCACGCGGGCGATGTATTTCAGGACAAGCTGTCCGCCATCACCTCCGCCGCCTGCCTGTACGGCGAGGCGCTGGGGGAGGACGGCGCGGACATGACCCATCTGGCCCAGCTGGAACAGGCCTCCGGCTTTGACCGCATCCGCTTCATCGACGCCGGCGGCGTCAGCTATACCAGCGACGGAGAAACGGCGCTGGTGGCGGACCGCATCTATTATATGGACGGTATCCGCGGCGGCAGCGGCATCATCTCCATCTCCGCGTCCCGCTTCAACAGCGCCAGGCTCATCGGTTTTTACGCGCCGGTGCAGCTGGGCGATGAGGTCATCGGCGTGCTGCTCGGCCTTCTGGATGAGGAGGCTGTCTCCGCCATACTGGAGACGGAGCTCTACGACTTCCCCGCCTTCACCATGCTGGTGGATGCCGATGGCCGCTCTCTGGGCCAGTACCGCACCGCGGGCTCTGCCTACGTGGAGGATCTGGACGCCGCCCTCTCCCATTTTCAGGTATCTCAGGCCCGTGACGTGCTGGAGGCTGCCGCCGATCAGACGGCCATGACCTTTTCTTTCGTGGGCAGCAGCGGCGCGTCCGAGGGCGGCATCCAGCCCGTGTCCGGCACCGGCTGGTCCCTCCTGCAGCTGTTCCCCTCCCAGGTTGCGGCCCAGATGCTGGCGGAGATCAACAGGGACCAGCACCTCACTATGCTGGTGCTGGTCGTGATCCTGATGCTGATCGGAGCCCAGCTGCTCTATTTCACCCGCCAGCAGGTATCCGCCGCTCAGGCCCAGCGCTCCCGCGACCGCATGACCTCCCTGCTGCAAAGCGTGGCCGACGACTACCTCTGCCTGATCAGCGTGGATCTGAACACCCAGCAGGAGGAACTGTTCCGCCTGCGGGAGAGCTGCGGTCTGGAGGACTGGACCGGCGGCGACGCCGACTATACCCACGGCATGCAGAAGTTCGCCCGGCAGTTCGTCTGCCCTCAGGACCGTGACCGGTTCCTCCGCACCGCCCGGCTGGACACGCTGCTGCCCCTGCTGGAGCGCCAGCGGGAGCTTTATATCGAATATGATGCCATCACCGGCGGCGAGCTCCAGCATCTGCAAAGCAAGTTCATTCTGGACCGCAGCGATCCCGGGAAGCCCCGCCTGCTGTCCGGCGTCCGCAACATCACGGAGCTGACTCATGAGCGCATCCGCACCCGTACCAGCATGGACCTGATCGTCTCCGCCGCCAGCACCGTGTACCCCTTCATTCTGGAGGAGAACCTGACGAAAAACGAGGCTTTCACCGTCTATAACCACAGCGTCGTCAACGAGGGCCTGTTCCGGAGCTTCACCATGGAGGAGATGATGGACTCCCTGAAGCCCACCATGCCCTATTCGGAGGACTTCGACAAGCTGTATGCCGTCATGAACCGCGATGCCCAGCTGGACGCCTACCGGCGGGGCCAGCGCCTGCTCCATGTGCAGGTGCGCCAGACCGGCGATGACGGACAGGTTCATTGGATGGAGACCCGGAATATCCTGACGGAAAACGTCACCGGCGACGTGTACTCCATCTCCATGACCCGCTGCATCGATGATGATATGCGCCGCACTGCGGAGCTCCGGCAGGCCAAGGAGGCCGCTGAAAGCGCCAACCGCGCCAAGAGCACCTTCCTCTTTAACATGTCCCACGACATCCGCACCCCCATGAACGCCATCATGGGCTTTTCCTCTCTGGCGGAAAAATACGTCAACGACCCCGCCCGCGTGGCGGACTGCCTGCAGAAGATCAACCTCTCCGGCCAGTATCTGCTGCGCCTCATCAACAGCGTGCTGGATCTGGCCTACATCGAAAGCGGCAAGGTGACGCTGGACATCAGGGCCCACGACATCCCCGCCATGCTGGAAAATGTGAAGTACGTGTTTCAGGCGGACCTGCAAAAAAAGCAGCTGACGCTGGACGTCGCCTGCGACGTACAGGACCCCGTGGCGTACTTTGACGCTCTGAAGATGAACCAGATCGAGCTGAACCTCATCGGCAACGCCATCAAGTACACTCCCGCCGGCGGCCACATCACCTACACTGTCAGCCAGACCGGCAGCGGCAGCGGCACTGCGGACTACCGCTTTACCGTAAAGGACAACGGCATCGGCATGAGCGAGGAGTTCCGCCGCCGCGTCTTCGACGCCTTCGAGCGGGAGAACAACAGTGTCGTCTCCGGCATTGAGGGGTCCGGGCTGGGTCTCGCCATCACCAAGCGTCTGGTGGAGGAGCTGGGCGGTGCCATCACCTGCCGCAGCGAGCCGGGCAAAGGCTCCGAATTCGTCTGCACCTACACCCTCCGCACCGGCACTGCCGCCGATGCGGCGCCGGAGCTGCCGGAGAGTGGGGAGCGGCTCCACGCTGCGGGCCGCCGCGTCCTGCTGGTGGAGGACAACGCCCTGAACCGTGAGATCTCCCGCGAGATCCTCAGCGACGCCGGTTTCCTGGTGGAGGAGGCGGACGACGGCGACGCAGCCGTGGAAAAGGTCCGCTGGTCCGCCCCGGGTCACTACGACCTGATCCTCATGGACGTGCAGATGCCCAGGATGGACGGCTATGAGGCCACGCGGCGCATCCGCGCCCTGCCGGACCCACAGCTGTCCCATATCCCCATTCTGGCCGTGACGGCCAACGCCTTTGCGGAGGACCGTCAGGCGGCGCTGGAGGCCGGCATGGACGGCCACATCGCCAAGCCCGTCAGCGTACAGGCACTGGAGCTGGCCATCGCCCGCCTGCTGTCCCGCCGCAGCGGCGATGCCGACACAGATCCCGACAGCAAGGAGGCGCCGGAGCAGTGAACATCAGGAAATATCTCATCGCGCTGACCGTGCTGATGCTGGCCCTGCTGCCCGCCGCCTGCGGCGCTCAGGAGGAGCCGTCCGGTGATCTCCCCGAGCTGGTGATCGGCAGCGACGATTACCGCCCCTATAACTATCTGGACGAAAACGGTCAGGCCGCCGGCGTGGATGTGGCTCTGGCCACGGAGGCCTGCCGCCGCATGGGCTACGAGCCGGTGTTCCGGCAGATCAGCTGGGACGAGAAGGATCTCCTTCTGGAAATCGGCCAGGTGGATTGCCTGTGGGGCTGCTTCTCCATGAACGGACGGGAGAACGCCTATCTCTGGGCCGGCCCCTACCTGTACAGCGATCAGGTGGTGGCCGTCCGCGCCGACAGCGATATCTGCACCCTGGCCGATCTGGTGGACCGCCGCGTGGCGGTGCAGATCAGCTCCAAGGCCGAGAGCATCCTCTCCGACCCTGCCGATGCCCGCATTCCCCAGCTCCGCGCCCTGTACTGTCTGGTGGATATGGATCAGGTGGCCACCGCCCTGCGTAAATACTATGTGGATGCCTGCGCCAGCCACGCTGAAGCACTGGCCGGCGCGCTGGAAAAGGCCGGCGTATCCTACCGCTTTCTGGATGAGCCGCTGCTGCACGCTCAGCTGGGCGTGGCCTTTGCCGCCGGCGGCGACACCGCCCTGCGGGACCTGCTGGCCCAGACGCTGGCGGACATGGAAGCCGACGGCACCACGGAACGCATCGTTGCGTCCTTCGGACTGAACGCCGACACCGCATTGGGGAGGACGACGCCGTGAACAACACCAAACGAACCCGCCTCCGGTGGCGGATCGGCCCTATCATCTTTGCCGGCATCCTGCTGTTCCTCCTGACCCTGGACCTGTCCGGCCGGAACGGCCTCAGCCGCACTCAGGCCCTGACGGACAACACGCTGGACACCCTGCGCCGGCAGTGCATCAGCTTCCATAAGCTGGAATCGGCGGACGGCACCAAGAGCCTGTTCCGTCTGGCCGACAGCGTACAGGAGCTCAGCCGCCATCTGGAGCTGGACCCCACCCTGGCCTCCAACGCTTATCTGGAGGACTTCGTGGACGAGATACGGCTCAGCGGCATCGCCCTCCTCAACGCGGACCTGCAGCTGGAGGCCTCCGGCTACACCCGTCAGTACGCGGGCATGCCCTGGCCGGACGGCGCATCCTCCGCCCGGCTGGAGAGTCTCATTGGCTCCGCCAAGATCTACACCCAGCGTATGGAGAAGGACGGCGTCTCCTATGATATCTGCGCCGTGGCGCGGCGGGACGTTCCCGGCGTGGTCATCGGCTTCTACCAGCAGCCCAACGGCCTTCTCGCCGACACGGAGGTCGACATGGCCACCCTGCTCACCGGCCTGCATCTGGACCGCAAGGGCGCCTACCTCATCACCCGTGACGGCGCGGTGCTGGCCTCCGGCAACGCCGGCATCGACGATGACAGCGCCGTGCTGGACTGCCTGAACCGTCTGGAGTGCGGCGGCGCCCTGCAACCGTTCCGCTGCGGCGGACATCTGTATTACGGCGCCCGCTCCGCCTGCGAGGATTACGGCCTATACATCTATTTCCCCGCCCTGTCCGTCTTTTCCTCCACCCTCACCGCCGCCGCAGTGTTCATCGCTCTGTACGGCGGCTTCTGGGTAATGCTGTTCGGCCTCAAGACCCGGGAGCTGTCCGACAGCCAGCGGGAGCTGCGCCGCAGCAACAGCCAGCTGCAAAAGACGGTGAACATGCTCCATTCTCTGGAGAACATCTACTTCACCATTTTCTATGTGGATCTGGAGCTGAACCGCTTCGACACCGTGTTCCTGGCCCCATGGCTGGACGGCTTCCTGCCGGAGGATCTCAGCTACTCCAAGCTGAAGGACCGCTTCACCCATCTGCTGGTGCTGGAGCAGTACCGCGATGAGCTCGACCGCCAGATGAGCAGTGCCGCTATCCGTGAAACACTCCGCCGGGACAACCTCTCCGATGTGCACCGCAGCTTCTACATCGACTATCAGGCCTACCGCGGCGATGCCGTCAACTGGTGCCGCGTCACCGTGACGGCGGTGGACTTCGATGAGGAGGGCACCCCCCTTCACGTTCTGGTGGTGCTCCAGGACATCAACCGCGAAAAGACAAAGGAGGCTGAGTATCAGGCCCAGATCATGGAGGAGGCCCAGTCCGCCCGTCTGGCCAACATGGCCAAGAGCGAGTTCCTCCGCCGCATCAGCCACGACATCCGTACCCCCGTCAACGGCATTCAGGGCTACCTGGCCATGGCCGCTCAGGCTCCCGATGATATGGAGCTTCAGGCCAGATGCCGCCAGCGGGCCGGCACCGCTCTGAACACCCTGCTGGATCTGGTGAACAACGTTCTGGATATGAGCAGGCTGGAAAGCGGCCAGCTCCAGCTGGAGCATAAGTCCTTCGCTCTGGCGGACATTCTGAATGAGGTCCGCGTCACCAACGAGCCCTACGCCGCCGAGCACGGCATCGCCTACACCGTGGAGTGCCTGTGGGACACCGATAACGCGCCCCGTCTCATCGGCAGTCCCTCCCACCTCCGCCAGATCCTGATGAATCTGGTGAGCAACGCCATCAAGTACGGCCGCAGCGGCGGCTGCATCCGGCTCACCGGCCGCGCGCTCCCCGCCGACGGCGACAGCGCCGTCTACCAGTTCACCTGCGCCGATAACGGCATCGGCATGAGCGAGGAGTTCCAGAAGCACATCTTTGAGGAGTTCACCCGGGAGGAAAGCTCCACCGT
>ERZ825159.2362-NODE-2362-length-15491-cov-3.916364_pt1 | contig 15491 bp, 15 predicted proteins | sample MGYA00519932_ERZ825159 | MGnify/ENA primary metagenome ERZ825159 (study PRJEB31778, sample SAMEA3449191) | human gut metagenome | biome: human gut; feature: human-associated habitat; material: faeces | place: United Kingdom | collected 2010/2012 ...
GGACAAACGGTTTTCAAGACCGCCTCGTTATGACCACTTCGATACCTCTCCATAATACCTAATCATTGCCGATTAGCAATTCTTATTAAGTTGTTGTCGTTTCACTTGCGACGCTGATAATCTTATCATAAGGTGGACCTAAATGTCAACACCTTTTTTTCATTTTTTTCACATTTTTTTAACTTTCTTTGTTTTCCTTGATTTTTGGGGCTTTTTCCACACTTTACAACATCGGAAAATTCCCCTCTTTTCTTGAATCTCCTTGCATATTCCTACAGAAACGCTTCCGCCACAAGAAGATCTTCCGGTGTTGTGATTTTTATATTTTCATATGCTCCGGGATATAATTTAACAGTATGTCCCATCATCTGCTCGACTACCATCGCATCATCTGTTGCATTTTCAATTTTCTCGTCAATCAGTTTCTGATAAGCCTCTTTAATCAGCTGAACGTCAAAAACCTGTGGCGTCTGAACAAGCCAGAGTGTTTTTCTCTCCGGCGTGCCTTTCACATAATTCTTTTCATCTACAACTTTGATCGTATCCTTTACAGGCATACCGGCAACACATGCTTTTGTTTCTTCCACACATCGATAAGCACGCTCAATCATCGCATCATCCACAAACGGTCTTGCCCCGTCATGAATATATACGAACCCGTCTTTTTCTGTGATCTGCTGCAGACCATTCCAGACAGAATTATAACGTTCTGCACCTCCGGCTACAATTTTATGCACTTTAGAAAAACTGTATTTCTCTACAATTTCCTTTTGGCAGTATTCTTCTTCCCCTGCGCCACTGACAAGAACGATCTCATCAATCCACGCAGAATCCTGAAATGCTTTCAGAGAATAATAAAGTACAGGATAACCTTTCAGCATTAAGTACTGTTTATGAACTTTTGTCCCCATTCTTTTTCCACTTCCGCCAGCAAGAACAACCGCTGTACAATATTTCTTCTCCATTTTTCTCTCCTGTTATTCACATTAAATACAGGATTTTGCAAAGTTATTCACAACTCATCACAAAATCCTGTTCATATCTCTTTGTTATTCAAATAACTGACACGTAAATCAACTATCTTAACGTTCACCCAATTTCAGGTTCGGCACAGCATTCAAATCCCATCCCGAACGAGTTCCGGCAAGGTATTCATAATAAGCCGCCGCTCCGATCATTGCCGCATTATCTGTACAGTAAATCGGTGACGGACGGTAGAATTTCATTCCACGTTTCTCACAAGCTTCTTCCATCGCTTCACGAAGCGCTGAATTAGACGCAACTCCTCCCGCAATCGCAAATTTCTTCATGCCGAGTTTTTCTACTGCACGCATTGAATTACCCACAAGAACTTCTACTACTGCCTTCTGGAAAGATGCTGCAAGATCTGCAGGATCAAATGTCTCACCTTTCATCTTACAGCCATTAATATAATTCAATACCGCTGATTTCAGTCCACTGAAACTAAAATCATACTCTGCATCATTTACCTTTGCCTTTGGGAACTGGATTGCATCCGGATTCCCCTCTTTGGCAATACGGTCAATCTTTGGACCGCCCGGATAACCGAGCCCGATTGCACGAGCCACTTTATCATAAGCTTCACCCGCTGCATCATCTCTGGTTCTTCCGAGGATCTCATATTTTCCATATTCTTTCACACATACAAGATGCGTATGTCCGCCGGATGCAACAAGACACACAAACGGTGGCTCAAGATCCGGATGTTCGATATAATTTGCAGAAATATGTCCCTCAATATGATGCACTCCAACCAGTGGAATATCTTTCGCCCATGCGATTGCTTTTGCTTCAGCCACGCCAACAAGCAGGGCTCCTACAAGCCCCGGTCCATAAGTTACACCGATTGCGTCAATCTCATCTAATGTTGTCCCTGCTTCACTAAGCGCCTCTTTAATCACCTGATTAATCTTCTCAATATGCTTTCTTGATGCAATTTCCGGCACAACACCACCGTATAATTTGTGCAGATCAATCTGAGAAGAAATGATATTTGAGCGCACTTCTCGCCCGTTTCGTACTACTGCTGCCGCTGTCTCATCACAGGAACTTTCGATCGCCAGTATATTAATCTCTTTGCTTTCACTCATTTTCTATCCCTCTCAATCTTCAAACATCAGATCAACAGACATTCCATCCTTTCCAGCTTTCGCCCGAGGGAATATCTTTTTCACATCATTCATATAATGTTCCGGCTTTGTAAGTGACGGGCTATAATGTGTCAGCCACATCTCGCCAACATTCGCTTCTTTCGCCAGTTCCGCCGCTTCATAAAATGTCATATGCTTATACTCTACTGCCTTCGCTGCTTTCTCTTTCTCTCCATACATGCCTTCACAGATGAAAAGATCAGAATCTTTCGCATTCTCACGAATCGAATCTGTCGGTCTTGTATCTGTTGTATAAGTCAGCTTAATTCCTTTTCTCTGTGGACCGAGCACCATATCCGGTGTCAAAATTCCCATTTCACTTTCTACAGTTTCTCCGTTCTGTAAACGACTCCAGTATTTCTGCGGAATCTCATTTGCACGGGCACGCTCCACATCAAACTTACCGGCGCGGTCAATTTCAATCGTATAACCATAGCAAAGTACATTATGGTTCACACGAAATGCTTTCAACCGGTATCCATTTAACTCAAATGTCTGCTCCGCTCCCTGAATCTCCTGATAAATGATTGGAAATGGCAGTTCCGGCGCAATTACGCGCAGGCAACTGACAACCCTTTCAAGGCCTTTCGGTCCGATCAGTGTCAACGGTTCCCTACGGTCTGCATTTCCCATTGTAAGTAGAAGACCCGGAAGCCCACTGATATGATCCCCATGATAATGAGTAAAACAGATCACATCGATTGGTTTAAAACTCCAGCCCTTCTCTTTTACAGCTACCTGTGTTCCTTCTCCGCAGTCAATCATCAGACTGCTTCCATTAAACCTTGTCATTAAGGAAGTAAGGAAACGATAAGGAAGCGGCATCATCCCACCACTTCCGAGCAAACATACATCTAACATAATATTCCTCTATCTTCTGGTCCATTACGGTTTGCCCGAAACTGCAAACCAGACTCTTTCATTCATCTTTACATTCGGTTGGAATGAGGAACCCCTTTGTAATTTCATCAAAACACTCCTCGCACAGATCAAAACTGCAGCTTTCTCCATCTTTTCCAGAAAAATACCCCCAGGTATGCTCTACATGAAGCATCTCTCTTTTCGGAATCCCACTCACAACTTTTGTTTCTTTTCCACACCGGTTACAAATAATTTTCGTAATTTCTTTTGTTTCTTTCAACTGATACTGGCGCATACGTTTTCCTCCTGTGAGCAGCAATTATGTTGTTACTCATCATTGTAATTTACAAAAACGGAATATTCCTGTTTTCTTCCTTTGTTACGCCTCAATTATACAAAACAGTTTTCGCAATTTCCACTGGAAACTGCTGGTTATTTATCTATTTCCAGACTCATCAGTACTGCATCTTCCTTCGGATCCTGATAGAATGCTTTGCGGACTCCATCGTTTACGAATCCTTCTCTCGCATAAAATGCTCCTGCTGCCTGATTACTTTCTCTTACATCCAGCAGAACCTTTGCAATCTGATGTTCTTTACTCCACGCCTTCAAAGTTAGCATTAATGCATGACCAACCCCCTGACGTTTCATCTCATCAATCACTGCGATTCTTGCAATCTCCACTTCATCAACCGCAGTATAGCCAAGCAGATATCCTACTCTTTTCCCTGCTTTTTCCGCAACAAAGCAGACACTATTGTTCTGTTCCAGTGTCTCGAGAATCGCCTTCTCGCTCCAGGCATCAGAAAATGACTGGTGCTCAATCTCAGCAACTACAGCACCGTCTTCAATCGTCATCTCACGCACTTCTGTCTTTGCTTCCTTTTCACGCTGAGCACGTTCGCGCTCTGCCTGAGACACACGCAGATAATCCGGCTTATGCGCCTCTGCTGTCTCATATTTTCCTGCATAATAATACGCAATACCAAGTGCTCCTACTACAGCCGCTCTCTGACGGTTCATGTATGATGGGGCAAATGAATACGGGACTTCAAGTCCCTCTTCAAGCATCTGACGATACACTGGTACTCCGTCTCCCAAAAATACAACCGGACGTTTATACGCATTCAGCTTACTGATCAACTCTTCTACTGCAATCGCCATCTGCTGTTCTTCCACATGAAATGCTGCCTCTGTCAGATGTGTTCCATCTTTCACTTCATGTGAAAATGAATACAATCCTGTATAAACCTGTTTTCTTCTGGCATCCATGATTGGGCAGATCAAGTCGCCACATCCATAAACATTATAGGCCAGTGCATCCACTGTCGGAACATGGATCAGAGGTTTTCCGAGAGCAAGTCCCAGTCCTTTCGCAGTAGCAGATCCGATTCTAAGCCCGGTAAAAGAGCCCGGACCTCCTGACACAGCAATAGCATCAATGCTGGACAGATCCAGATCGATCATCTTCTTTACCTCATCAATCATCGGCAGAAGTGTCTGCGAATGTGTCTTCTTATAATTCACGGTATACTCCGCAATTGTCTGTTCATCCTCAACGACTGCAACCGTTGCTGTCAGTCCTGAGCTGTCTATCGCCAATACTCTCATGGTCTTGCTTCCTTCCTCTGTCAGCTGCTGTAAAAATGTTCTCTGTATCAACAGCCTTCTCTTTGTTCCATTCTTCTAATTTTTTATCGTTATTGTTCCTCGATTGTGATCCGACGATAATCAAATCCCTGTGTCAGATCCTTCTCGATCAGAATATTTGTCCGACGTTCCGGAAGAATCTCTTCTATCAGATTCGCCCACTCGATCAGTGAGACACCTTCTCCCATCACGTATTCTTCAAATCCCACCTCGTCCATCTCTTCAATGTCACCGATTCTGTAGACATCAAAATGATAGAAGGGCAGACGCCCTTCTTCATAAACCTGAACGATGGTAAATGTCGGACTATTCACCGGTTCTTCAATCCCAAGTCCTTCTGCAAGTCCCTGAGTAAAGACCGTTTTCCCAACTCCAAGATCCCCTGTCAGGGTTAACACCTGACCTGGGAATGCTTTTTCACCAAGACTTTTACCGACTGCAAATGTCTCTTCCGGGCTTCTTGTCTCTATCACCATAATATTTCAGCCTTTCTATACCGCCGGTTCTTCACCAAAAGTCCCGGTTCTTTTATCATCTTATCTTAAGTTTCTAATGATGGAACAGACGGATTCCTGTAAATGTCATTGCCATGCCGTATTTGTTACATGTAGCAATTACATTATCATCACGCACAGATCCACCTGGCTGTGCAATATAAGTTACACCACTCTTATGTGCACGCTCAATATTATCACCGAATGGGAAGAATGCATCAGAACCAAGCGCAACACCTGTCAGCTGGTCCAACCATGCTCTCTTCTCTTCTCTTGTAAATACTTCCGGTTTTACCTTAAATGTATTCTCCCAGACACCATCTGCGAGAACATCCATATATTCCTCTCCGATGTAAAGATCGATCGCATTATCTCTGTCTGCACGTCCGATTCCATCCTTGAACTGAAGTCCAAGTACCTTCGGATTCTGACGTAACCACCAGTTATCTGCCTTCTGTCCGGCAAGACGTGTACAGTGGATTCTTGACTGCTGTCCGGCACCGATTCCGATTGCCTGTCCATCTTTTACATAACATACAGAGTTAGACTGTGTATATTTCAGTGTAATCATGGAAATAGCAAGATCGATCTTCGCTGCATCCGGGATCTCTTTCACATCTGTCACAACGTTTGAGAAGAAATCTTTATCGATATTCAGTTCATTTCTTCCCTGCTCAAATGTAACTCCGAATACTTCCTTGTGCTCTAACGGTGCAGGCACATAATCCGGATCGATCTGAATAATATTGTAATTTCCTTTTTTCTTCTGTTTCAGAAGTTCAAGTGCCTCCGGCTCATATCCCGGTGCGATCACTCCATCAGATACCTCTCTCTTGATCAGGCGCGCTGTATCAACGTCACAGACGTCAGACAGAGAAATAAAGTCACCGAAAGAAGACATACGGTCTGCGCCACGCGCTCTTGCATAAGCACATGCAAGTGGAGAGAGCTCTCCAAGATCATCTACCCAGTAAATCTTCGCCAGTGTCTCTGACAGTGGAAGACCAACAGCTGCTCCGGCTGGTGATACATGCTTGAATGAAGTTGCGGCCGGAAGTCCTGTTGCTTTCTTCAGTTCTGATACCAACTGCCATCCATTGAACGCATCCAGGAAGTTAATATATCCTGGACGTCCGCTGAGCACCTTGATTGGAAGCTCTCTGTCATCGTTCATGTAAATTCTTGAAGGTTTCGGGTTACATCCGTATTTCAATTCTAATTCTTTCATCTGTCTTTACGCTCCTTATTTGTTCTTATTCACGATCTTTGTCTCATAGTTACCTGTCTCGATATCAATGTAACGGACAAATAATGACACTTTATTTTCCTCATTCAGGCTGTTCCACAGAAGGTCTGCAAACTCTTCCATGTTGTCCAGCACCTCTACCAGCTTCGGTTCTCCCTCAAAGCTTGGAAGCGGGTTGCCATCATGCATATAAGTGTGAATAAAATGAGCTTCACCGGCTGCCGGATTCTCGTATGCAAAAGTATATCTATTGCAACTGTCCGGGTTTCCGTTATTGCTCTTCAGGATTGACATTGCATAATTGAAATTGCCATTCTCAATATGCATCACACCAGAAATACGTGGTGTGTAGTTCGGACCATCCGGCTCGAATTCTCTAGAACGAAGAGACTGCTCAAAAGTAAGCTGCTTATCCATTCCTTCATAAATCGTATCTGTCTGATCTCCGTTTGTTACGATCGTCTTATTCCCCAATACTCTGACCGGTGCGTAAATAATCAGACTTGGGTCTGTAAGCTTCGATGGATCAAATGCCTGTGTACGGATTCCCTCTCCGTCCTCTACAAACACACGGTTTCTACTGTTCTCACTGCGTCCCATAATAAAATAGGCAGTGACAGCCTTCTTTCCATCCGGGCTTTTACCAATAATAATTCCTCTTCCTGGATAAGAGTTACTCTTAAGTTCCTGCTCAATCGACAGCATCTTCATTGTTGTTCTCCTTTCGGTACGTTCGCTTTCTTGACAATCTACTAGAAAAAAACGAAAAACTTCTCCTAAAATAATAGATTCAGGAGAAGTATATCATGCACATGCTTTTTTCGCAAGTCCAGGCCCGACAGCTATTGAATGAAAAATCCTGATTTTCCGTAGCTTCGGACCTCTTTCTATTAAATTCTAGTAACTATTCACTCTTTTTGATCAGTTCTGTCATCTCGCCTGCCGGAATTCCAAGAACATAATTCATTTCACTTGAAAGAGCATGTTCCAAAAGCAGCTGATATTTCTTATCCATGCTTGTCATGCTGCCTCTTCGTTTTGTTCGGCTATACAATGTCTTCAGCACTTTGACCCAGTTTTCAGGACAGAAGCTTGAGATACAATCCTTGTATTCCTGTTCTCTGTACTTTTCATTCTTTACATTCAATATACCAACCTCTGCAAGATTATCCAGCAGTTCCTTCGCTTTCTGCTCACTCACCGGACGACGGATGTTCTTATCGTCATCAATCGGAACATACGCCTTATCTCTCTGATTGTCTATGGATTGTAATGTATAATAATCTTTCTTGCCATCCACAAATGAAAAATCCAGTTTTCCTACTTCTTCTACCTTGTACACTCCTCTGCACTTATATACAACTGCGTCTCCTCTGCTGAGCATTTTCAAAACCTCCTGTTCTTTTCATTTACACTGTTGTTGTCCACAATGTACTGCCCTTTTTATAACAGACTCTACGTGTGTAGTATAACATTTTTTCAGTATTATTTTAAGAGATTTTTAAATTTTCAAACATTTTCGTGATTATTGCATAATTCACATGCAGCTCTATTTGTGCAATTTTTAGAATACTTTTGTTGTCCACTGGCTCATATCCCACACTTCATCAACCACGTCCTGATAAAATTCAGGTTCGTGACAGATCAGAAGGATACTTCCCTTGTACTCCTGTAATGCCTGCTTGAGAGAATCCTTTGCATCCACATCAAGATGATTCGTCGGCTCGTCAAGGAGAAGGAAATTCGTATCTCTGTTTAACAACTTACAGAGACGCACCTTTGCCTGCTCTCCACCGCTGAGTACACGCACCTGACTTTCGATATGCTTCGTTGTAAGTCCGCATTTTGCAAGCGCGGAACGCACCTGATACTGTGTATAAGAAGGAAATTCCTGCCACAGTTCCTCAATACAACTATTACGGTTTTCTCCTTTTACTTCCTGCTCAAAATAACCAAGTTCAAGGTTATCACCAAGTTCAACACTTCCTGATAAAGAAGGAATCAATCCAAGAATACTCTTCAGCAATGTGGTTTTTCCAATTCCATTTGTTCCAACAAGTGCGATTTTCTGTCCACGTTCCATAGAGAAATTCAACGGTTTAGATAATGGTTCATCATATCCTGTCACAAGATCCTTCGTCTCAAAAAGCATCTTACCAGGAGTTCTTCCATATTTGAAATGGAATTCCGGCTTTGGTCTTTCTGCCGCAAGCTCGATCACATCCATCTTATCCAGCTTTTTCTGACGGGACATCGCCATATTTCTTGTAGACACACGAGCTTTATTTCTTGCAACAAAGTCCTTCAGCTCGCTGATTTCCTGCTGCTGACGACGGTAAGCCGCTTCAAGCTGAGCTTTCTTCACTGCATAAACTTCCTGGAAATGATCATAATCGCCCACATAACGGTTCAATTCCTGATTTTCCATATGATAAATAATATTCACGACTTCATTTAAGAACGGAATATCATGTGAAATAAGGATAAATGCATTCTCGTAGTCCAGAAGATAACGCTTCAGCCATGCAATATGCTCCTCATCCAGATAGTTTGTCGGCTCGTCAAGAAGCAGGATATCCGGCTTCTCAAGGAGAAGTTTCGCAAGAAGCACTTTCGTTCTCTGTCCACCACTTAAGTCTGTCACATCTCTATCCAATCCAAGATCAAGTAATCCAAGTGCACGCGCAACCTCTTCTACCTTCGCATCAATCGTATAGAAATCATGCAGTGTCAGTTCATCCTGGATCGTACCAAGTTCTTCCATCAACGCATTCATTTCTTCCTCATCTGCTGTTCCAAGCATATCACAGATTTCATTCATTCTCTGCTCCTTCTGAAGGAGTGGATCAAATGCGGATTTCAGAGCCTGACGGATCGTCATTCCTTCCTCAAGAACTGCATGCTGATCCAGATAACCTGCATGCACATTCTTTGACCACTCAACCTTTCCTTCATCCGGTAACATTTTCCCTGTAACAATACTCATAAAGGTGGATTTTCCTTCTCCGTTGGCCCCGACAAGACCAATGTGCTCTCCTTTCAAAAGTCGGAATGACACATCATTGAAGATTGCACGGTCTCCAAATCCATGTGTCAGGTGTTCTACATTTAATATGCTCATATCGCTCTCCAATCGTATTCTTATTTTGTAACTGTTCAGAGCCAAGCAAAATTTCAAAAAACAGGTATAAAATGCTTGCATTTTTAAGACTGTTTTTGAAATTTTATTTGGCGGATACGCCACACCGACGAAATGCGTAGCATTTTGGAGGTTGGCTCTGAACAATTACTCTTGTTTTCAATTCTTACTTCTTATTCCTGATGACTCTCCAGCCATTTCACCGCACACTGTGCCAGACATGCCACACCGATCGGGCAGACATCTTCATTAAACTGTACCTTCGGATTGTGTGCCGGATAAGTTCCCCGCTCATCCGTATAACCTGCTGAGAGATACATAAATGTACTCGGAACTTTCTCTGCGATCACTGCAAAATCTTCCGATGCACTTGCACTCACATCCGGAACTGGAGCAAGGCCCGGAATATCCATCTCTTTCATATATCCAATCATTTCGTCCGTCAATGCCGGATTGCAGATCAGCGGCGGAACTTCGGAGATCATCTCGATTTCCACACTTCCATTATATACATCTGCGGTCTTCTCTGCCACTTCTTTCATTCGGCGAACAAGAAGTTCGCGCTCTTTCGTATTGTTTGTACGGATCGTTCCCTGAAGAACTGCTGTCTCCGGGATGATATTTGCCGCCTCGCCGGCCTTAAACTGTCCAATTGTCAGAACGCATGCGTGCGCCGGATCAGTCTCTCTTGCAATCAACTCCTGCAATGCAAGATGAATGTGTACTCCGATATTAATCGGATCCACACCCGCATGAGGATAGGCTCCGTGAGAACCTTTCCCTTTGACCGTGATTTTAAATCCATCAACAGAATACATCATTGTGCCTTTATCATTATACATAAAAAGTCCGACCGGCATCTTTCCCGGAGATACATGATACGCAAGTGCTGCATCTACCTTCGGATTCTCAAGAATCCCATGCTCAATCATATCCTTACTTCCCTGAAATGTCTCTTCCGCCGGCTGGAACATGAATTTCACAGTTCCTTTCAACTTGCTTTCCTGTTCTTTTAAGATTCTTGCCGCACTCAAAAGCATTGCTGCATGAAAATCATGTCCACAAGTATGTGCTGTTTTTCCTGTTGGACAGGCAAATGCTTCACCACTTTCCTCCGGCATCGGAAGTCCATCCATATCTGCACGCAGGAGAAGAACCCTACCGCCATTTCCAAGCGTTGCCGTAACTCCCTCTCCGCATTCAACCGGATCTAGACCATACTCTTTCAACTTATCCATCACATAAGCTTTCGTCTTCGGAAGCTCAAGTCCTGTCTCTGCATTCTGATGAATGTATCTTCTGTCTGCTACTGTTTCGTCTTTTAATTCAAGTGCTCTCTTGTAGAAATCCATCGTGATTGCCTCCTTGTGATAAATATAATTTTCTGCGTCCATTTTCCCAGGCGCTTTTGTGATTATAACACTATTTTGATGCTTATGCACTAAAAGAATACGCCCCAGATCTGCAACTGCTTTTTTGCATTTTTTAACTATGCTAACCACTGGACAGGTGTCTGCATCAACAAATATTTACATCGTCATTTCCACACTTTCCATCTATATATGGCTAATAACGGAATCCGGATCATTTTTATCGTAACAAACCTTGTCTCCTTCATTGATATTGTTTTTATAAAGCAGGGCATCCTCTGCTTTCACCCTCAATTCTTCTCCGGATGAATCTACAAGTGTAACCACTGCCATAACCGGAGCGTCTTTGGCTCGTTCTTCGCAACCAAAATCTAAATCTTCATCGATTCTCTTTACTGTATAAATCATACTAATTTATCCTTTACCTTTCTTATTTCCACGTTTTCCAAACATCCGGCTGATAACCAAGTGTGGATTGCTTTCCATTTCTGACAACCGGAGTTTTTATTACCTGCGGATTTTCAAGCACTTTTTCAAGCTTATCTTCATCTGCAATATACTTAATGAGAGCAAGAAGATCTTTGTCTTTTCCTTCCCAGTTGATCATATTTTCTAATCCACCATTCACCTGAGCAACTGAATTGAATTCACCCTTACTCATACCTTTTTCTTTCATATCAATGAACTGAAATTTGATTCCACGTTCTTTGAAAAACCGCTCTGCTTTCTTGGTGTTATTGCATTTCTTAGTTCCAAAAATCTGTATGTTCATTTCATTTTCCTCGCATCTTTATATTGTCAATATTTGTTTATTATTACACTTCCTTATAATACAAACAAATATTCTGATATGTCCCATCTTTCATACGGAATCCATTCGGTACAGTTCCAATCTGCACAAATCCTAATCTCTCGTACAAGTGACGTGCGTGAACATTATTTTCTACCACTGCATTAAACTGTAAAATCTTAAAGTCATGCAACTTTGCCTGTACGAGGCAGTCACTTACAAGTTTCTCACCGATATGTTGTCCTCTGTAAGTTGAATCCACTGCATAACTTGCATTTGCAAGGTGGCCACAGCGGCCGATGTTATTCGGATGCAAAATGTAAAGTCCTACAATTTCCCCATCGTTATCTGCAACGCCACAATAAGTCTGTGATGCAAAGAATTCTGCTCCTGTTTTATCATCCAAGAACTCTTCCTGTGGAAATGCTTCACCATCTTCTACTACTTCATTCCAGATACGAACCATCTCGGAAATATCTTTTTCTGTATATTTTCTAATTATCATAATGTCATTCTCCTCTTTTGTTTTAACTTTATTGTACTGTTGAATTTTTACTTTTTCTATATTCTGTTGGAGTCATTTTATAACTCTTTTTAAATGCTCTACAAAAATAATCTACATTATGAAACCCTGTTTCGTAAGAAATCGTATTGATTTTTTTCTCTGTATTTTTAATCAACAATGCTGCCTTCTTCAGCCGGTAACCAATCAAATAATTAATCGGAGTGATATGTAAAAATCTATTAAAAAGATTCAACACCGTACTTTTACTAATATTAGCATAACAGGCAATTTCTTCCAAAGAAATATCTTTTGCATAATTCTGGTGCAAAAACTGCATCATAAGCTTCAAGCGTGCCTGAACTGAACCGGAATCGTCCACTTGCTCTTCCATACACGTTTTGTCAATATTTTCATAAATGATCAGCCATAATTTCTGCATAAGAACTGATGTAAGCAGCTCACCATCAACTTCTCTATCCTGTGCGGAAAATATTTGCTTCATAATTTCTAATGCCTCTCCTTGCCATAAATTCTCCCCGTTTAAGATCAAGTATGACAACGATGATGAAACAATCGGTTGAATATATTTTTGATAGATCAAACTATTTTCCGGCGCAAGAAAGGACGGCATACAAAGGAAATTGGGGATGACAGTTTCATCACTGGAATAAAATTTGTGCAAAATCTTTGAATTTATAAAAATACCATTCCCTTCCGATAGTGTAAACATCGATTCACCAACACATACTGTCATGCTTCCGAATTCAACATATACAAATTCCCATTCTGTATGCCAATGCCAGTCAATGCAATGAAAATCAAATTGTGATAACTTTTCAAAATAGCATTTAAACGGATAACTGTCCGTCCCATGTTTTGCTGATTCCATTAAATTCTCATCTGTTACAATTTTATTTTGTGCCATATCTTTCCTCACAACAACCTTTTTATTGGATTTACGATATAATACAATATTTATGTAATATAAGTCAATGTTTTTTCTTGTTATCTAATATATAATACGGTATAAAAAGAACAAAGGAGTTTTCTGTTATGCCAGATTATCAAAAAACAAAAGTGGCATGTTATCTGGGATTCGTCACTCAGGCGATATCCGCAAATTTCGCACCACTATTATTTTTAAAATTTCACAATGATTATGATATTTCATTGGGTAACATTGCTTTAATATCTACATTCTTTTTCTTCACACAGCTTTTAGTCGACTTATTTTGTGCGAAGTTTGTAGATCGAATCGGTTATCGTGTATGTATCGTAACTTCTGAAATATGCGCTGCTGCCGGATTAGTTGGACTTGCATTTCTTCCTGATCTGTTACCGAATCCTTTTACCGGAATTATTATAAGTGTAATTATCTATGCTGTGGGGAGTGGATTGATCGAAGTTCTCTGCAGTCCTATCATCGAAGCATGCCCGTTTAAAAATAAAGAAGCAACTATGAGCCTGCTTCACTCCTTTTACTGTTGGGGTGCGGCAGCCACCATACTGATTTCGAGCTTATTTTTCTTCCTGTTCGGGATGAATAGTTGGAAATGGCTGGCAGTCATGTGGGCACTTATTCCGGCGATTAATATATATAATTTCGCAACTTGTCCGATAGAACATTTAGTAAATGACGGAAATGGAATGGGCGTCAGACAGTTATTCCGAACTCCTGTTGTCTGGCTGGCAATCTGCCTGATGATTTGTTCAGGAGCATCTGAATTGGCTATGGCACAATGGGCATCAGCCTATGCCGAAGCTGCACTGAGACTTTCTAAAACTTTTGGGGATTTGATTGGACCTTGCATGTTTGCAATTACAATGGGAATAAGTCGCCTGATTTTTGGAAAATATGGTGAAAAAATGGATTTGATGAAGTTTATGACAGGTTCCGGAATCCTCTGTGTGATCTGTTATCTTTTAACCACCTTATCATCGAATCCGGTAATCGGGTTAACCGGTTGTATTGTATGTGGATTTTCGGTTGGAATCATGTGGCCTGGAACAATCAGTATTACATCTAAAAAAATGCCGGCCGGTGGAACCGCAATGTTTGCATTGCTCGCCATGGCCGGCGATTTGGGAGGCAGCATTGGACCTGGTATTGTAGGTTATGTTACCCAGAATTCTGATAATAATATCCGTGTCGGAATGGGGATAGGTCTTATCTTTCCACTTGTTCTCTTAATCATGTTATTTATTCTTTGCAAGGGGAAGAAGACGCAGGAATCGCTTCATACAGTTTAATTTCAGTTGAAGTTGAATTTCTTATCCTAACCTCAATCGATTCTTTCTCTACATAATTTATACTCTCTAGATGGAACGCATCATCTTGCACTCGTATGGTCTCAACGTTCCATCTACTTTTCCGTCAGAGTAAATGATTCCATTTGCAATAACCGGCAGTTTTTTTCTTAACTGAATCAATTTTTTATAGAAATTCAGGATAGAATCTGACTGTTTCTGTATTTTCTTTCACGCTTCGCGCTCTTCATCAGACTTGAAGTTATCTTACTTCGCTTTGAACTCTATCCACTCGTTATCTATAAGGACAACTACCCTGTCATCCTCAATAACTGCATAAGGTGTTCCTAAATCTCTGTTGAAATTGGCTTCGCCATCTTTTTGCGGTATGCCGTTTTCTGCATAGGAAGTAGTATATTGAATAACACTCTCGTCTACTTCGACGGGAACAGCATTATCGGTGGAATAGTAGTTAGTACCATTTACCATTATAGTTGCAGGGTAGTCACCACTATCTGATTTTCCACACCTTGCCAAAGTAAGAATACAAACTAATGTCAAAACTGATGCAATTAACTTTTTCATACAATCACCTCGCTATTCACTTTTACTATTTCCGTAATAATATTGCCAATAAAACAATTAGAACTAATATAATTATCAAAAAAATAAACCTTATTTGACCGTAAAATCCTAATCCGATTCACTGCAATACTATTATTAACGCAAAAACTAATAACGCCCAGTAATTTCTTTTCATGCAAATCCCTCCCTTAATGTCTGGTGGTCATATTGATCCAGAAGAATCAATGCATCTGTGTATTCATTCACAGCTCTGAGCACATCTTTCTCCTCTATATCAAGTGCATCTGCAAGCATCCTTGACTGAATATCAACTGTTTTCTTAAGCGCCTGAAGACGCTTTTCATTGATTGCATAGCCTTGCAAAATAAACTGTTTAAGGACATTATTTGCCCATTTTCTGAAAGCTATACCTCTTTTAGAATTAACTCGATAT
>ERZ825159.2377-NODE-2377-length-15381-cov-3.675258_pt1 | contig 15381 bp, 10 predicted proteins | sample MGYA00519932_ERZ825159 | MGnify/ENA primary metagenome ERZ825159 (study PRJEB31778, sample SAMEA3449191) | human gut metagenome | biome: human gut; feature: human-associated habitat; material: faeces | place: United Kingdom | collected 2010/2012 ...
TCGATCGAAAGCGAGGCGTGTTTGAAAAAGGTGATCGTGATTTGCATGCCGTCGCGCGTCGTCAGCGTGTCGGCAGGGTATTCGGGAGCTTTCTTTCCGCATCCGAAAAACGATAGGATCGACATAAGCAACAAGAGTTTTGGGTTCATGCTCAAATATTATACATTACAACGCCAATATAGTGAAAAAAAGTGAAATATTCGTACCTTTGAGCCGCAATCGAACCTGGGAAAACGTTGGGGACGGTTTCCGGGAAGTTTTCTGTGCCGGGCCTGGCGCACCTTTTGGCGGCGATGATTTGGGGCCGGATGCCCGGTTTGCAGGATGAAAATAGAATAATTCGCACATTTTTCATGCCCGGGCGCAGTATTTTTCGAATCGGGACGTTTATAGGAATAAAGTATTATTAAAATTGTATATGATGAAAAAATTTTTGTTTGTGGCGGCGGCGGTAGTAGCGTCGATGGTTTTCACCGGGTGTATCAACGAGGACGACACCTATAAGAAGTTGCAACCGGTTGAGAAGGGGATCAACATCTACAACTGGACATCCAGCCAGTATTCCATGGCGACCGAGCAGGCCAACATCGGTCTGCGTATGGCGATGCTTGTGGCCGAAGCCCACAAGCAGGGGGTGGATAACTTCGAGGATGTGAAAATCGAAGGCATCTCCATCAAGGGCAAGTTGCTCGGCACCTCTTCGAAGATCGAAAAGACGACCACTGGCTACAAAATCACTTTCAATCCTGCATATATGGACATGGACGGCTATTCGCGCGAGGGCGCCGTGCTGATCGTGGACGCCTCGCAGGGCGTGGAGGCGCAGACGCTCGCCAACACCTACCTGGCGCTCGAGCACGATCTCGAGATCCTGCCGGTCATCAACAAGATCGACCTGCCCGCCGCCGACCCACAGCGCACCAAGACCGAGATCGAGGACATCATCGGCATCCCGGCCATGGACGCGCCGGAGATCTCGGCCAAGCAGGGCATCAACATCCAGGCCGTGCTCGACGACATCGTTGACCACGTCCCCGCCCCGAAGGGCGACCCGAACGCCCCGCTGCAGGCGCTCGTGTTCGACAGCCAGTATGACAGCTACCGCGGCGTCATCGTGCTCATGCGCATCGTGGCCGGCACGCTCCGGCGCGGCATGGAGGTGACGATGATGTCCACCGGCGCGTCGTACAAGGTGCTGGAGGTCGGCCACCTGCGGCCCATCGGTCTCGACCCGTGCGACGAGCTCGGCTGCGGCGACGTGGGCTACTTCACGGCGAGCATCAAGAACGTGGAGGACACGCGCGTGGGCGACACCGTGACCGAAACGGCCCGCCCCGCCGCTGAGCCGCTGCCCGGCTACCGCCCGGCGCGGTCGATGGTCTACTGCGGCATTTACACCGAGGACGGCTCGAAGTACCCCGACCTGCGCGACGCGCTCGAAAAGCTCAAGCTCAACGACGCCTCGCTCTCGTTCGAGCCGGAGTCGTCGGTCGCGCTCGGCTTCGGCTTCCGGTGCGGCTTTCTCGGTATGCTGCACATGGAGATCATTCAGGAGCGGCTCGAGCGCGAGTTTGACCTTGACCTCATCACGACGCTGCCGAGCGTCATCTACCGCATCACAAAGACCGACGGCACGGTGCTCATGATCGACAACCCGCACGACTACCCGAACCCCGCGTCCATCGAGGTCGCGGAAGAGCCGTTCGTGAACGTGTCGATCATCACACCACAGGAATTCGTCGGCAACATCATGCCGCTGTGCCAGGATCTGCGCGGCGAGTACAAAAATATGCAGTATCTCGACAGCCGGCTCGTGGAGCTGCACTACGAGATGCCGCTCAACGAGATTGTCTACAACTTCTTCGACACGCTCAAGGCACGCACGAAGGGGTACGCCTCGCTCGACTACGAATTTTCCAGCTACCACCCGAGCGAGCTCGTGAAAGTGGACATGCTGCTCAACGGCGACCAGGTGGACGCCCTGAGCTTCATCGCCCACAAGGACAAGGCCTATCCCCGTGCCCGCCGCCTGTGCGAGAAGCTGAAGGAGAACATCCCCCGACAGCTGTTCGAGGTGCCCATCCAGGCGGCCATCGGCGGCCGCATCATCGCCCGCGAGACGGTGAAGGCCATGCGCAAGGACGTGCTGGCCAAGTGCTACGGCGGCGATATCACCCGCAAGAAGAAGCTGCTGGAAAAGCAGAAGGAAGGCAAAAAGAAGATGCGCCAGCTGGGCAGCGTTTCCCTGCCCAGCGAGGCTTTTACTGCTGTGCTCAAGCTGGACAGCGACGACGATTGAACCCCCGCTTTCCTCTTATAAAATACAGCGCCCCTGTGCACCGGATGGGTTCCGTGCACAGGGGCGCTTTGTTGTTTTTGGTTTTTCAGCGGCGGTTGTTCCAGCTGGAAAGAGCGATCACTGCCGCGCACAGCCGGGCTTTGAGCAGCGCCAGTTTGATGCTGTCGTTGCAGCTGCGGGCATCCTGCAGGGGCATCTCCCCCACGGCAGCCCGCACCGCCGGGATGTGCAGTGCCTGTTGCAGCCATGCGGTGCGCTGGCGGAAGCTCAGCGGCCCCAGGCAGACGTTCTTGATGCCCAGCTGCAGGTCCAGCACCCGGCTGTGGTTTACGGCCCGGCGGCAGGCGGGGTCGTTTTCTAATCCCCAGCTCTTTGCCACAGCCTCCACCGCGTCCGAGAGGTAAAAGTTATCCGTCAGGCGCTCCGGGTGGTAGCTCTGGGAGGCCGAACCCGAGGCACGCAGCTTATAGCGGTAGAGCTTTTCCGGGATGCCCACCACACAGTGCAGGTGCTGCCGGTAAAAGGACACGAAAAACAGGGCGTCCTCCGCGATCTTATGATCGGTAAAGCGACAGCGGCCTTCCTCGATGCAGCGGCGGCGGAACAGCTGCCGCGTGACCAGCGACATGGCCGACAGCTGCGGGAACAATTGCGGGCAGGGGTCGCCCCGGTATACCCCTTCCAGAACCGGGGCAATGTCGGTGCAGCCGGTACGGGTGCCGTCGGCCGCGTAGTGCTCCTCATAGCCGCCGAACAAAATCAGGTCGGCGTCCGTCTGCCGGGCCGTGCGGCACAGCACCTCCACCATCTGGGGCTCCAGTGCGTCATCACTGTCCAGAAACTGCACATAGGTGCCGCGGGCTGCAGCCAACCCGGCATTGCGGGCCGCGCCGACCCCGGCGTTCTTCTGGTGGATCACCCGGAAGCGGGCATCCTGCCGGGCGGCCGCATCACACAGCGCCCCGCAGCCGTCCGGGGAGCCGTCGTCCACCAGAATGGCTTCCCAGTCCGGGCAGGTCTGGGCCCGCAGAGAGTCCAGTGCCGCCGGAAGATATTGCTCTACGTTATAAACCGGAACAATAATACTGATCTCAGGCATGTGCGGCACCCCTTTTGGCGATCAGGCCGGTGTACAGCTGCTGCAGGCGCAGGGTCTCCTGCCGGATGTCGTACCCAGCAGCCCGCACCTGTGCCGCCGCCTGCGCACGGTCGGGCAGATTGCGGTCCGCATCCTTCAGCACTGCGGCCCATGCTTCGTCCGGCTGTTCCAGCGAAATGCGGCAGCTGTCCGGCCGCAGCAGGACCTCCTCGGTGACGCCGGTGGAGAACACGCAGGGCAGACCGGACGCCTGCGCTTCCATGCCCACCACGGGCAGGCCCTCAAACAGCGAGGGCATCACGAACACATCCATGGCCTGATACCAGACGGAGGTGTCGCTCTGCACGCCCAGGAACTTCACATCCTGCGCAATGCCCAGCCGGGCGGCCTTGGCTTCCAGCTCGGCCCGCAGCTCGCCCTCGCCCACCAGCAGCAGGCAGCTGTCCGGCCGCACCTTTTTCAGGGCCGCAAAGATGTCCAGCAGGCGGGTGTGGTTCTTCTGCGCCATCAGGCGGGCCACACAGCCCACCACCAGCTTATCGTTCAGGCCATATTCTGCCCGCAGCTTTGCCCGCACCTGTGGCCGGTAGCCAAAGCGGTCCAGGTCGATGGCGTTGCGCAGGGTCACGCCCCGGGCATCCCACGCGTTCTGTCCAAAGTAGTAGATGCCGGCCTCCCGCCCGCAGGCCCAGTAATCGGTGGCCGCGCCGGGAATGAACTGTTTGCAGAACCATTTGATCGGCAGCTTGGCGTCCTTGGGCAGACGGGTGTTGTGGGCGTGGGCGATGCGCACCGGCAGGCCCGCCTTTTTAGCGCCTTCCAGCGCAAAAAGCTGCATGGCCTCGTTGTGGGCGTGCAGCACCTTGATCTCCGGGTGCTGGGCCAGCAGCTGCTGCATAGAGCGCAGGTAGGCCGGGTAGCTCTGCGGGGCTACGCCCGGGCTCTGGAAGATGCGCCCGCCCAGTGCGCGGATCTCGTCATCAAAAAAGCCGGGCTTTTTTTTGTTGACCAGAAAATCGAACTGGAACCGCGTGCGGTCCAGATGCCGGTAATAGTTCATCAGCATCGACTCGATGCCGCCCCGGTCCATGTTGCTGACCGACTGCAGGATATGGATCATGAAGAACTTCCTTTCTCCCGGTACTGTGCCCGGATGCGCCGCTGCACCTCCTGCGCCGAGGGCGGCTGCCATGTCTGTTTTTGGGCGGCAGGGTCCTTCGTCGGCTTTGCAAAGCAGCAGACCGCCAGCGGGATCATGCGCAGGCCCATGGTGCACCAGAAATAAAAGGCCGTGTTGTCGGTGAGGTAGGTCATGGACAGCGGGTTGAGGATGGCAAAATACAGGATGCCGGCCTCGGGCCCGTAGCGCTTGGTCCAGAACCAGGGCAGGATCAGGTACAGGAACGCGCACCAGAAGCACAGCCCCGGAAAGCCCAGTTCCACGAACACCTTGAGGATATCGTTATGCAGCGGGTAGGCCACATCAATGAGGCCGATCTCATAAAAGCGGGTGACCATGGCGTCCACCGCCTCGAACCCCAGCCCGATGAAGGTGGGCGAGAACTGATAATAGGGTTTGGCCAGGCTCCAGATGTAATCGCGGCCCATCATGTTGACGCCCACCGCGTTCAGGATGCGGGAGATGGCCCCGGTGTGCACCAGATACAGATACACCCAGAACAGGGTCACCCAGGCCGCGCCGGTGAGCATGATCAGCTTTTCCTTGGCATGGCTGCGGCGCAGCACCCAGATGTAAAAGGCCGAGACCACCAGCGCCGGCAGCAGGATGCGCTTCATGCCCGCCAGTACAAAAAAGAAGGAGCAGCCCGCCAGCACCCAGTTGCGGGTGCGCTGCTGCTTGGTTTCTTTTGGCGAAAAGAACAGGTAGTACAGCACAAAGATGCCCTCCAGAAAGGTCACCTCGTGGATCTCCAGCCGCTCGGCATAGCCATAGGTGTTGTTGCCCAGCGACAGGATGCTGGTGAGCAGGGAGCTCACGCTCTCGCCCACACCATAGGCGGGCACCTCGCTGAACAGGATGAAGAGGTTTGCGCAGCAGATGCCGATGGTGAACAGGTCGATGCTGAACCGCCCGTACAGGTACACGCAGCAGATGGCCACCACCGTGGCGATGCTCTGATACAGGATCTTTTCCACGCCGCGGGTGATGGAGGTAAAGGCCGTGAAGTTGCGCACCCAGATGAACATGGACCAGGCGGCAAGCACCGCCAGATACAGGATGTACAGCCCGGACGGCCCGGCCAGTTTTTTCAACCGGTCAAAATCGCCCCGGATGAAAAATTCCAGCCCGGCCAGCCCCACAAAGGCCAGCGTCACCGCCTTGGGCAGACCGCCCAGCACCACATTGATGCTTTTGCCTTCGCCCAGCCCGGACACGGTGAACAGCAGCACCGCCAACAGTTCCATCCAGCGGGGCTGGCGGAATTCCCGGCTGCGGAACGGGTCTTTTTTGCCGTAATATTTCCGGGTCAGGATCTTGGAAACATCCTGCACGCGGTCCACCTCGCTTTCCGTGCCGGTGTAAACCGGTCAGTTGATCAGCTGGAACAGTCTGCCCTGCAGCTGCCATAGCCCATAGTCCGCCTGTTCCAGCGCCCGCTGCGCCAGCCGCACGGCATAGGGCAGCGTCCGGGGATCCGGCAGTTTCTTTGCCCACCGGCGGTATAGCACACAGCAGCAGGCAAAGGCCGTCTGCCGGTCCGCCTCCGGCAGACCGGCCACACACATATAGCAGTAATTGGCCAGCTGCAGGATCAGGTTGCAGGCAAACAGCGCATCCTGCGGCAGGCCCAGACGCACCGCACCGTCCAGCATTTCTTCAGCCACCCAGTAGGCCTGCAATGCTTTGGCCGTATTCTGGGAGGTCGCGGTGAGTCCCATTGTATTTTTGCGCCACAAATATACCACAGGTTTTGTCGAAGCAATGCACTTCGCCCGCGGAAAGACCCAGAAATGGATCATGGCATCCTCAAAACAGGTGTACCCGGAGGGGAACCGTACCCGTTCAAACAGGGTCCGGCGGTACAGCTTGCCCCAGGGAGTGCCGGCCAGCTCCACCACATCCAGCCGCCGGGGGCCGGTGTAGCATGCTTCTGCGTACTGCTGCACCGCACCGCGGGTGTCGGCTTCGTCGCAATACTGCCAGCCGCCCTGCACGATATCCGCCCCGGTACGCGCCTGTGCCGCCAGCAGCGTCTCCACTGCGTCCGGCAGCAGGTAGTCATCGCAATCCACAAACAGGACCCAGCGGCCCACCGCCCGGGCCAGACCGGTGTTGCGGGCGCGGGCCGCGCTGCCGCCCTGCTCCGGGTGCAGCACGGTGACCCCTCCCTGCCGAGCGTACTCGGCCAGAATGGCCCCGCTGCCGTCGGTGGAGCCGTCCTCCACCGCCAGCACCTGCAGGCGGCGAGTGGTGTTCTGGTGCAGGATGCTGTCCAGACAGGCGTGCAAAAAGCGCTCCCCGTTGTGCACCGGCACGATCACCGACACATCCACCGCATCGTCCTGCGGCGGCAGCGGGCAGGGCTCCCCGGCATCGCACACCGGCTTCGGGCAGATGCCCGGCGCGCGGGCGGCAAAGGTCTCCAGCTGCTGGTCGGAAAAGCGCTGATGCTTCACGGTTCCCAGCACCCCGGCGGCACAGCGGCCCGCCGTGCGGGCACCCCACGCCACGGCAAATGCCAGCGGCTCACAGCCGGTTTTGGAACGGACGAGCTGGCAGGCCCGTTGATTCTGCAGCATGACTGCCGCCTCCTTATCTTTTTTACACCGTCTCGTGTGCGGTCTCCGGCTGCGGCTTATTGGCATCCCGCAGCTTCTTGAATGCGCAGCGCAGCAGATCCCGGATGTTGAATTCCTTTTCGTCATCCGAGGTGGCACTGGCTGCCCTGTACTCGATGGCGTAATCCGGGTTCAGGCTGTTGTACTCCTGGATCTGCTCGTCCAGCACTTCCAGAATGGCCTCCGCCTTGACGGCGTTGCATTCCCGGAAGAAGCCCACGATCTGGCCCGCACCGTTGGAACCGATGAAACTCTCCTCGGTGCCAAGGGCCGCCACCAGCCCGGCAAAGTCCCGCAGGACATGGTTGCCCACCGAGTAACCATACTCCCGCGAGAGATGGTTCAGGCTGGTAAACTGGAAGCACATGCAGGTAAAGTGGCTGGGCAGCAGGCCCTGCTTTTCCAGCCGTGCCATCATGGCATCCACACGGTCGCGGTTGGGCAGACCGGTCTTTTTGTCCACATACATAAAGTATTCCACAAAGTCGCGGGAACGGCCCACCACAACGGCCAGTGCGCAGCCCACGAGGAAGAAGAATACAAAGCCGATGGCCAGATACAGCTTGGTGTTGATGCTGGGCCACACTCTGGTGGAGCTGGTGGTCTGCAGATAGTCCGCGCTCAGGGAGCGGTTGTGCTCCATGCTGGTCTGGTTCACGATCTGGTAGTAGTCCACCAGCGTCTGCTCGTACTTGTTGATCTCCGACTCGATCGCGGCATGGGAGGCCTCATCGCCGCCCACCCCGCCGGCTGCCTGGAAGGTGTCCAGCAGCTGCTGGGTATAGGCCCGGCGGATGGCGCTGCTGCGCAGGGTCTTGTCGATCTCCACATACTCCAAAATCAGCGAATCGTAGGTGATCTGCTTGCTCTGGTTGTCATCGTAGGCCTCTACGTTCTTCAGGATGTAGTCGGTACCGCTGTCATTGGCGTCGTTGTGGTAATGGTAGTTGATCAGGTCGCGGTTCTTCTCCGAGTAGTTCTGGATCAGGCCGCTGAGGTAGGCTTCCCGCTCCTGATACACCTGCTCGTTCTGCACGCTGCTCTCGATGCTCTGGGTCAGGTTGCGGCACAGCTTGTCGGCGTTGCGCACCTGCGGCCCGGTCATCACATTCGCGTACAGCGACGGGATCTCGTAGTCGTACAGCATCTTATAGATGTCGTACAGGTCCTCGTAGGAATAACCCGTGACCGAAGAGCGGAAGTTGGGATAGTTTGTCTTTTTATCCTCCAGATAGTTCAGCACTTCGGTGGTGTCGGCCGACAGCACGTCCACGCACTCGTAATAGTCGTAGCCGCTGTTCAGCAGGCCGCTGGAGGGGTTCATGGTCAGGGGCAGCTCCACATATTCCTCCGTGTAGATGGTGGAATAGCTGCTGACGATGGCATCCAGCACCCGGCGGGCGTAGCTCGCACCCAGGCTGCCGTCCACCACCAGCGTCACCTTGTATTCGTCCGGGAAGTAGGTAGACTCTTCCCCCTTGTCGATGAGAGCTTCCTGCAGGGCCTTCTGGTCGTCCGGGATCAGCTCTTCCACCGTGCAGTGGGAGCGCACAAGGTTGATGCCGCTTTGCAGCCCAAGGCTCTCCATGGCCTGCGAGATGACCTTGGAAGAATAGATCTCGTCCACGTTCATGGCGGTGCCGTCCGGGGCAAAGCCGTCCTTGATGCCGTCGTGCAGGTACTTGATGTTCACACTGGCGGTGTAGGTCTGGTTGTTCTTGCAATACCAGTACACCACCACTGTGCCCGCCATGGTCACGGCCAGCACCAGTGCAAAGAACCGCCGGAGGTAGCGCAGGATATCAAACTTTTTCAACGCTGTTCCTCCTTCCGGATCTGCCGGGCGGTGCGCACCATGCACAGGCCGAAGCACAGCACCACAAAGACTGCCATTTCCACGATCACCCGCTTGAGGCCGATCTGCTGCACAAAGGAGCCGGCCGCATAGTTGAACACCAGGTAGTTCTGGGTCTTATAGATGATATAGGAGGCATCCGTCACCCGCAGTGCCTGCTGGATCTGATCCATGGTGGTTTCCAGTTCCTGCAGCATGGCGTTCACCGTGGTCAGACCCGCCGGGTCGCTCATGGTCTGCATTTGCTGCACCACATACTGGGTGGTGGTGATCACATCCTGATGGGAGGTCGCCTCCGCCAGGGCACCGTCGGCGTCGCTGGCCATGGTGTCCAGCGCCGTTTTGGTGCGGGACATATAGAACTCGCTGTTCTCGTCCAGCGTGGGGATCATGACGATGGCGCTCATGCTCTCATCGTACAGGCCAATGCCCAGATTGTCGGAGTTGTAGTAGGCCATCTGCTCCTGATAGTCCAGCTGCTCGATCTGCAGCTTGTATTGCAGCATGGCCGTCAGGGAAGAAACATCCGCCGACAGGCCGCCCCGCAGGATATAGGCCTGGATGCGCGGGATCTCGTAGTTGATCACGTTCTGGATCTGCTTGGACAGGCTCAGGAAGGTGTTGCCGGTGGTGGCGTCCTGATAGCTCTTGTTCTCGCTGACACGGGCCGTGAGGTAGCGGTCCAGCTGGTCGGCCCGCAGCGTCAGGCTCTTGAGGCGCAGATACGGCTCGGTGTCAAAGTAATCCGGCATGGTGCAGGAGAACACGCTCTGGTTCTCGCCGTAGTGCTCCATGAAATAATCCTTGTAGCTGCCGCAGAAGATCCGGAGCAGCGTGGCTGCGGTCAGGTGCTGGCAGGGTTCTTCCAGCTGCAGGCTGATGCTGCAGCTGGTGGTGATGTAGTTTTCCGAGCTGCTCACGTTGGTCACATCGGTGGGTTCCACCGTAATGGCCTTGCGCAGCTGTTCCACCGTCATCTGACCTTCCAGTCCGGCGTTGTACAGGGTGCTCTGCAGCACCTCGTCGGAGGTCAGGTCGGTAGTCGTAAACCGGGTGCGGTTGGGGTTGAGCCCCTGCGATGCCTCGGAGTAGTTCAGGGTCATCTGGGCCGAGGCCACCCGGCTGCTGTCCTGATATTGTGCGGTGCACAGCAGTGCCGCGAGCAGGATGCACACCACGATCAACGGCACCCGCAGGCTCCAGAAGCGCAGCACAGCCTGTTTGAAGATCTGCTTGATCTTTGTCACCACGTCTCCGGGCCTCCTTTCAAGTTCGTTCATCTCAGTACCAGTTCACATCCACCAGAACCAGCTCCGGCGGATTGTATACGCGGGGGATCTGGTTGGAGTCGCCCAGGCCGCAGCCCACGATGAGGGGTGCCCCGCTGTCCAGCTGGTACATGCCGCCCGCATACTCCGGGAACAGCCCCTCCTCTGCGGTGTACAGCCGCCCCAGCACCGGCAGGCGGATCAGGCCGCCGTGGGTGTGCCCGGCCAGCGCCAGGTCAAAGGGCGCATCCTGCATGTAGTCCACAAAGGCCATGGGCACATGGTTGATGCAGATGCGGAAGGTGTCGTACTGGCGGCTCAGGCTCTCCACACAGTCGCTGGCACCGTATTTGTAAAAGTCCTTCAGGGCACCTTCCAGCCCGATGAGCTCCACGTTGTTTTCCCCGATCTGGATGGTGCGGGTCTCATTGCGCAGCAGCTGCACCCCGGCCTCCGAAAATTTTTCGGCCAGCTGGTCATCCACCCCGCCGTAGATCATCTCGCTTTCGTGGTTGCCCAGCACCCCGTACAGCGGGGCCACATCGGCAAGGCTGCGGCACAGCGAAAGCATATTCTCATACTCCGGGTTCGGGAAGGTGACAAGGTCACCGCCCAGCAGGATCAGGTCCGGGTCCAGCTCCTGCACGGTCTGGATCAGCTCCTCGTTGTGCTCGCCGTATTCCCGCAGGTGCAGGTCCGACAAAAACAGGACCCGCAGCTTTTCCGACACATGGCTGGAGGTCACCCGGTAAAAGGTCACCTGAAAATGACTATTCGTATAATCCGTGTACAGTTTCAGTCCGGCAGCTGCCACGCCGCACAGCAGCACAAAAGCCGCCAGCAGCTGCAGCAGCCGGTTCTGCCACCACCGGCGGCGTGCGCCGTCCGGCGGGGGCGTTCGTTTTATTCTTGCATGTTGCGCCATGCTCTTCTGCCTTTCCTCGTCAATGGGTCAATGATTCATCACCCGCCGGAACAGCTCCGGCGAGAGGGCAAACAGCGCTGCCTTGGCCCGGCGGCGGGGCGTGCAGGCAAACTGCAGCATCCGCAGCCGCTGCGGGCGGTAGCCCGGCAGGGTCCTGCAATCGAACCGCGCCGCGCAGTCCAGATACTTCCAGCACAGGTCATCCTGCAGGCGGCGGCGCAGCGCCCGCGGGGTCACCGTACGGTAGATCTCCGCCAGACTGTCGTAGATGCGCAGCCGGTCCTGAACACGGCGGGTGCTCAACCCTTCCGCGTGCGTGATGGAACCGGCGCGGCAGTTATCGTAATAGTAGATCTCCTGCCCGGTCAGCACCACCCGCTGCGCCTGCAGCAGCACCCGCGGCGTGAACTCTTCGTCCTCGTGCAGGATGCCCTTGCAGAACTGCAGGCCGTTCGCCCGCAAAAAGCCGGTGCGGTACAGGTGCCGCCCCACTTCCACCCGCAGGCCACCGGTCTGCAGGCATTTCAAAAGATACTCCTTACCGGTGTAAACTGTGTGAAAGGTGAAGTTTTTTTCCACCGCTTCTTCCCAGCGGGTCATCACCGGTTCCTCGCGCAGAAAATGCACCTTGCCGATGACCATATCGGCCCGGTCCTGCAGCGCCATCTGCAGCAGGCCGGGGCAAACGTTCTCTGCCAGCCAGTCATCACCGTCCATGAACAGGATATACTCGCCCTGTGCATGGCACAGCCCGTAATTGCGGGCGTCCGACAGGCCGCCGTTGGGCTTGTGGATTACTGTGACCCGGCTGTCCTCCGCCGCCAGTGTGTCACACACCGCGCCGCTGTCATCGGTGCTGCCGTCATCCACGATGAGCACTTCCAGCGGCACATCCGGCTGCGCCAGCACCGAGCGGACACAGCGCTCCACATAGTCCCGGATGTTGTACACCGGGATCACGACCGAGAGCAGGCCCTCGCACATCGTTTCTTCATTCCGCATCGTGTTTTTCCTCCGTCGCTCCTTTTTTGATCGTAAGCGTGTGCAGCAGCCCGCGCAGGGTGTCCACATTGTTCCAGTCCAGCACCGCGTTCACCACAAGGAACAGCGGCAGCACCCACAGCCCGAACAACGCACCCTTCAGGCACACCATCAGGTAGCCGCCGCCATAGCAGCGGTCAAATCCCAGCAGGTACAGCAGCACAAAGCAGAGCAGCCCGTTGACGCCCAGCCGCACAAAATCGCCCACCGGCGACTCTCCCAGCACTTTGGTCCGGGTAAAAAGGATCAACGCCGTATAGCGGTACAGGTGCGCCGCCAGTGTGCCGAACAGGCAGCCCGCGATGCCGAACCGCAGCACCGACATCACCGACACCAGCAGGTTGATGCCCATCTCGATCAGGGCCTGCTGCCGGGTCTCTTCAAAGCGGCCGCTGATGTTCAGCAGCATCCCCGACGGCTGCTTGGCACTGGACAGCAGCTCCACCGCCGTGAACAGCACCAGCAGGCGGGTGTCAAGGTACTCGGCATCGGTCACACCGGACGTATACAGCGCGATGATGGGCATCAGGAACACAGCCACGGTCGTGAACAGTGCAAAGGCCGCGGAAAGGTAAAGGGCATCGTACAGCCGGTACAGCCGCTTGAACTTTTCCGGCTCCACATAGAACAGCTGCCCCAGCCGAAAACTGATGCTGTTGACGATCGAGTAGAACAGCTTTTCGATGTTGGAGAAAAACAGCATATAAATGGTGTACACACTGGCCGACGCCAGACCGCACAGGCTGGAGATCAGGATCGTGTCGGTGTTGTTGAACACGATGCTCGTGAGCTGATGCACCAGCACCGAGCCGCGCTGGGCCAGCGCCTCCAGATTGGGGGTATCGTGCGCGTTGAGCCACGGATAGTTTTTGCGCATATAGGCCGTAAGCACCAGCACCTGGAACACCGAAGGCACGCAGTAGGTCACCTGCACCAACAGGATGCTGCGGGTAAACAGCAGCGCCAGCATGCGCAGCAGGTTGCCCGCCGCCATGGTGGCCGTGGTGATGTAGGTGATCACATAGTTTTTGCCTTCCACTTCCATAAAGGAGCGGTATTTGCCCTGCACCAGATAGCTCACGATGCCCGGGATGCCGTAGAACACCACGATCAGGCTCACGGTGCCGTAGGACAGCACTGTGTTGATGCACAGGGGGTACAGCAGCGCAAACACCACCGTGACCAGCAGATACACGATACCGGTGCGGCGGTAATAGTGATGCGTGGCCGAAAAAATGCCGTTGATGGCTTTCCGGTCGCCCACGGCCACCGGAAGGTAATAGGCCTGCTGCGAGGCCAGGCCCACGCCCGCTTCCAGCAGAGTCAGACAGGAAAAGATCTGCTTGATGGTGCTGTCCAGACCGTTGAGCTCCGAACCGAAGCTGGTGAGGTACAGCCGCGGCAGCAGCAGGCCGAACAGGATCACCGACAGGTTGTACAACAGCGACGAGCACATGTTGTGCAGCACCCGGCGGCGGCTTTCGGCCGCGGTCAGCACCGGCCCGACCGGGTTCTGTTCTTCCTTTATCATGCTGCGCCTCCCTGGGCGGCTGCGGCCTTGCTGTGTGCCTTGGCCTGCGAAGGTATCTCCTTGAGCGGGTCACCGATCACATGGTGATACACTTCCTCGTACCGATCCAGCATGACATCATAATCAAAGTTGGTGCGCACATAGTCCACCTGTGCCTCGCGCTGTTCCGGCGTGAGGGGCCGGGCGGTGTCCCGCTCCAGCGCCCGAGCCAGACTGTCGGTGTCTTCGGTGCGGAACGCGGTGCCGTAGTCGGCGGTCACCGTGGTGTTCTCCGGGATGTCGCTCACGAGGCACTTCACCCCCAGCGACAGCGCCTCCAGCAGCGACAGCGAAAGGCCCTCGGTGTGGCTGGGCAGCACGAACAGGGCGCAGTTGCTGTACAGCTCCAGCAGCGCGTCGCCCACCACATAGCCCGTCGTGATGATGTTGGGGTTGCCCGCGATCTTCTCCTGCACCGTGGTGCAGTACTCGGTCTCCGCAAAGGGGCCGGCCAGCACCAGTTTTTTGTCCGTGTGGGCTTTCAGATAGCCCTCCACCAGGTCCAGCGGGCCCTTTTCCGGCGAGATGCGGCCCACATACAGAATGTAGCTCCCGGCTTCCAGCCCGTATTTTTCGCGAATCAGGTTGCAGGGCAGCGGCTGGCGCATCTGCACCGCATTGGGGATGAGGATGGCGGTACGATCGTACTTCTCCTGAAAATAGTTCCACTCGCTCTCCGACAGCACCACCAGATCATCCGCATACTTTGCGGCCACCCGCTCGCCCAGCCTCAGGTAGGCGCTGGCAAAGCCGCCCCACTTGTCCACCTTCCAGTTCAGCCCGTGCACGGTGCACACCGTGTGCTTGCCGAACAGCTTGGCGATCACCAGCGGCACCGATGGGCCGATGGCGTGGTAGTGGATCACATCGCAGTCCCGCGTCAGGGCGTCAAAGGTGGCCAGGAACGAATAGACCATGGCATTCAGCGACGCCTTCTGAAAGGTAAAGATGCGGCGGGCCTGCACGCCCTCGGTCGTGTAAACATTGTGCCCCTTCTGCAGGCCGCGGTTGTACACCGTGACCTCATAACCGCGCCGGACCAGGCTGGCTGCCAGCCCGCCGACCATGACTTCCACACCACCCGAACGGGACGGGAAGTCCTTGTGCCCGATCATTGCCACCTTCATACCAAGATCTCCCTTTCCGTGACAGCGTTTGCTGCCGTTCTGCCGGTCGTGGCTGGCCGGCTTCTGTGTGCAACTCAATTGTAACATAACCGCAACACCTGTGCAATGTTTCCGTGCATTGTTTTTGGCAAAAATCCCCGCAGAGCCTGCATTTTTCTCCATTGACCGGGCCGTACCTGCGCCAAATGTTTAACAAAGTTTAAGGCGTTCCGTGCCCCCAAATTGATTGACATACTTTTCACAGGTATGCTAAACTGTTTTTGTTGGTTCTGTGCAGATTTTTCCACAGAGCAGGGCCAAAAATCACAAAGAGACACAAGAAGAGAAAGAGAAGGAAACCACTATGAACAAGATCTCCCGCAAAGGCTTTCTGAAGATCGCCGCTGCCGCCGCCAT
>ERZ825159.2394-NODE-2394-length-15316-cov-3.720857_pt1 | contig 15316 bp, 13 predicted proteins | sample MGYA00519932_ERZ825159 | MGnify/ENA primary metagenome ERZ825159 (study PRJEB31778, sample SAMEA3449191) | human gut metagenome | biome: human gut; feature: human-associated habitat; material: faeces | place: United Kingdom | collected 2010/2012 ...
TATCTGCGGCAGACCTGTGGCGCGGCGGCTGGACGATGGCTATACGCTGGAAGTCAACCGCCTGTGTACGGATGGAACGCCGAACGCCTGCAGTATTTTGTATGCGGCGGCATACCGTGCAGCACGGGCAATGGGTTACAACAAAGTGATCACCTACATTCTGGATACAGAGAATGGAGCATCCCTAAAAGCTGCCGGATACAGCTGTGAGGGCAGAGCCGGAGGCTTGGAATGGAACGGTGCAAAAGCACCGAAACAGGCTGACCAATATCCGCGCCAGATGAAAACACGATGGGTCAAGAAAAAGGAGGGCTTGCATGGCAGTTGACCGCAAACAGCAGATGAAAGAAATCACGGAACGGTTGGAGCAGGGTGTAAAAGACATTTTTACATCGGAAATGTACACGACATACCTGCGCACGATGGCAAAATTCCACAATTACAGCTTCAACAATACGCTGTTGATCGCTATGCAGCGGCCTGATGCCACACTGGTGGCAGGGTTTAACGCATGGAAAAACAAGTTTAACCGCTACGTCAAAAAAGGAGAAAAGGGTATCCAGATCATTGCCCCAGCTCCCATTAAGGAGGTCGAGGAACGCGAAAAAATCGACAAGGATACGGGTCTGGCTGTGCTGAACGAAAACGGTGAAGCGGAAATGGAACGTGTGGAGTATGTAGTTCCGCGTTTCCGCGTAACAACGGTCTTTGATGTTTCGCAGACCGATGGGGAACCGATTCCGTCGTTGGAAGTGAACGAACTGACGGCCAGCGTCAAAGACTATGCGCTGCTTACGGCGGCAATCGAGCAGGTATCGCCTGTGCCGATGCGGTTTGATGAAATCGAAGGGGATGCCAAAGGCTATTACAGTGATGCAGACAAAGAAATCTGCATTCAGGTCGGCATGGGCGAGAGCCAGACCATAAAGACGATGATCCACGAAGTTGCTCATGCGATGCTGCATAACAGCGATTTCATGAAGCAGCGCGGGGAAGAAAAAGACCGGCTCACGAAAGAAACCGAAGCGGAAAGCATCGCATTTACGGTTTGCTCGGCTCTGGGCATTGATACGTCTGATTACTCTTTTCCGTATGTGGCAAGCTGGGCCAGCGGCAAAGAGATGAAGGAACTGAAAGATTCGATGGATACGATTCGATTGACCGCAGCCGACTTTCTGGAAAAGCTGGAAGCGGCAGTGGCAGAAAGGAGCGCAGAGCGCATGACCGCAATGCAGTATGCGGAAAAGCTGATTGCCGACAAGGAGCAGGAAAAAACGATTTTCGATGATGAGCAGCGAAACCTCATCGTGAATTTCGCCTTCAAACTGGATGACTGGGCAGCAACGGAAGAACTGGTGAAGGGTCTGGCGGCTGCACTGGCCGAGGATGACAAAGAAGAAGTCAACCGCCTGATGTACGATGCACAGGAGAAAATTGAAAATCTCCCGGATGGGATGATTGGTCTTTCCGAAATGCACGACTACGGCTATCTACACGATGATGTGCTGCCGCTGACGAAAGAGGGTGCACGGGAATGGCATCGGCTGGGTGAGAGGATTTATCCGCTGTTCCGTGATGGAACAGCAGGTGATTATGCAAGCCAAGAGGAGATCGAGCAGCACGATGGCATTTTCGGCATTAAGGTAGACGCATGGGATGCGATTCTATTGGAACAACGGGAAGATTATGCAGAGGACGAGTATGTGCGCCCGGATTTTCCGCTGACAGTGATAAACCGTGAACAGGCTCTGCGGCTGTATGACGAGGGAAAGCAGATTTATCTCGTCCGCATCAACCCGTGGCCGATTCTTGTCACAGCGCGAGAGGAAATTGAGCGCGGAAGTGATACCTTCCAGATTGCAATAGCAGATTTGGAGCAGGAGCGGAACATGACAGAACAGGAAAATGTGCTGCTGTATGGCAGCGAAAAGCAGTTCGGTATTTATCAGATCACAGAGCGTGACCCGGAACACGACTACCGCTTCATGGGATTGGACTATGTGCAGAAGAAAGGCATAACGGTTGCTCGTGCAGATTATGACCTGATCTATACCGCGCCGCTTACGGAAAAGGATACGCTGGATGGCATTTATGAACGGTTCAATATCCAGCGCCCGGCAGACTTTACAGGGCATTCGCTGTCGGTCAGTGATGTGGTGGTACTCAATGATGGCAGTACGGTCAAAGCCTACTATGTGGACAGTATTGGATTTGCTGAACTGCCGGAATTTTTCAAGGAAAGGAATGTAGATTTGCAGAAAGAAAACCTTCTGAACGAGGAATTGCAGGAAATCGAAATCTTTGATAAGCCGGGTCTTTTCAGCAATGGCCGACTGCGGGATGAAGATGTGCCGGATGGCTTATATCGCTATGATCTGCGCGGTTCAGACTATGACCCCGGCCAGCCTATTACGGTGGAGAAAACTGTGGTGGTGAACCATGCGGCATCTGTTCTGATGGCCGAAGAGCTTGACCTTGGTGCAGAGGGGCGGCTGGAACTTGGTGAGGAAGGGCTGAACTTCACAGGCGCAGAGTTGACCGTGCGGGAGTTTATGGAGGAACAGCAGCAGAAAAGGAACGGACTGATCCACGGCGATTCCGACCATATCGCAGTCGAAGGGCATATCGGCACATGGTATGCTGTTGATGAAACGGAAGTCGGTGGGGAGAAGTTCTTCCTGCTGGAGCATGAGGAACACGGCGACATGGCGGCTTGTGTTGCAGTCAATGAGTGGGGCAAATTGGTAGCGGAGGATTTGTGGAACGGCTTCGATGAAGATTTTCAGGAGGCCGTGCAGAAATATTTCTCTGAAAAATGGAATATGCCGAAAAAAGAAGATGTGGCATCGGAGATCATTGAAAAGGCTGTGCCTGTGCCGGACAACAGCGCACAGGACTATTCGGATGTGCCTGTCTACTACGAGCCGTTCAGCTATGCCAAAGAAAATGACGAGGTGGATTTATACCGCACATCCTATCGGCTGAACAGTGAGTGCAAGCAGGCAATCCATGAAGCGATTGCGGACAATTATGACGGAATGTACCTTGGCGATGATGCAGTCGATCAGGTGGTGCGACAGTACGGTATGGAGCGCGTGGGCTACATTCTGGCAAATACTCTGCACCATAAAAGCTACGATGGCCGCTTTTCTCCCGGCAATAAGAAATGGGCAGAGCAGGTCAGCACCCCGGAGCATAATGCAGACCGCATGACCTTCCGCACGGATTGGGTGGTTGACAGCCATCCGGCAATTCTGGATGGCTTTGCAACGATGTTCCGGGAAGAACTGGATGCGCAAAAGAAACTGGAACAGGAGCGGCCTTTCGTAAAGCAATTCTATGTGGTCGAAAATTTGCAGGCCGCGCCTTTGAAAATTGAGCGGTTCGGAAATCTCGACGATGCAATGTCGCAGTATCAGGCACTTCCGAACCATTGCATGAAAGCCTTGGGCGTGGAGAAGAATCCTGATCCTCTGCCGGGTTCACTGGATGTTTTGCAGTGCAGGAACGGCATTGACACCATTGTGGAGGACTACAAAACGGTTCCGGGCTGGGATAACCCGTATATCAAGAACCATGTTGTCCAGCCGTTGCAGGGGGCGTTAGCCGTGCAGGATGTGGAGTTGGCATACGAATTGCCGGATGCCTATTTTCACATTCAGACCTGTGACGATGGCTTCGACTATACCTTATATAATAAGGACTTCACGGAACGGGATGGCGGCATTCTCGAAACGGACGGAGATAAGTCTGTGCAGGAGGCTATGACGGAGCTGCTGGCAGAGTTCGGCTGCGATGCGGCAGAGGGTAAAGTCATGGATGCGGCAGAACTACGGGAACAGGTTGATACGGCGGCTGAACAGCAGGCAGAAGTTTTGAAAGCAAAACTCGCCGCAGAAAGACCTGCGCCGGAAGAAAGGCTCAGCTTTTATGTTGCGGAGTGTTTGGAGTTTACGTTTGCGGGAGAGTTCCACGATCATCTGACAATGGAAGAAGCCTTGGAAGCCTATGACAAGATTCCGTCCGAACGGATGAACGCTGACAAGTGCATTGGATTCTGCATCGAGGAAGATGGCGGCTTTGTTGGAATGTATGAGTTGGTCGTGAACGATAAAGTGCAGCGTGAGAACATTAACTCCATCAACTATTTCAGGGATGATAAGCTGGTGCAGCAGGCGATCTCCGATATGGAAAAGCTGATGTCGGCACGGCAGCAGAACAAGGAGCAGGAACGCAGCAGTACGAAAAAGTCTGTTCTGGATGCCCTGCGCAGTCTGAAAGCCAAGAAGCAGGAGCAGCCTGCACAGGAACAGGATAAGCCGAAGAAAGCGAAAAAGAAAGGGATGGAGTTATGAGCAATGTACGCTTTGATGAACTGGAATTGATGCTGATGGCGATGTTTGAGCAGCCGACACTCAAGGATACGATTCAGGTGTTGACGGAGATTAAGCCGCTTGTGGTAGAGGATGCAGAGATGGCTGCGCTCGTTCAGCAGACGATCCCGAAGATGCAGCAGTTGACTGAGCCACAGTTCAAGGGGCTGGAGTTGGAGTGGCATAGGCCGGAGGATGATGCAGGAAAATGAGTTCAGATGTATTTGTGATTTACCAGATCGACAATTCCGAGAAAAATCGTGAGTATCGCTGCCGCAGCTATGAATACCAGATTCAGCATGGCTTTATGATAACCGCAGACAATTATGGCACGGGCTATTCTGGTACGGCTACGCGAGGAATGGGCGCGGAAGCGATTCGTAAAAAGATGGAAAGCATTAACCCGGACAAATTCAAAATTAGAAAATTTGGGGTCAGTGATGTGATTGGATTGACTGAGACAGGCAAAACCTCTTTTTTCTATGTTGATAAGGATAGGCTGGTGAGATTCAACGGCTTTTTCCCAAAGCCTCAGAGTGGCACATACTTGATTCTTGATGAGGGCGGCTATCAGGTGGCAGGGCAAAAAGGAACATGGCTGGTATCGGATGAAGTAGAGGTCGATGGTCAGCGGTTTGTTCAGATGAGAAGTGAACAAACGAAGAATCCACCGCCGAGCATTATTCTTCACGAGAGTGGAGCCTTTGTGACGCAGACGGCTTTAGGCTTCGATGGAGAAGCTACCAGAAAGATGAGTGCTTTTTTACAAGGCCCAAAGCCTGAACTGCTGCACCATCAGAAGTTCTTTGAAAACGGTACAGCGGAACGCGCCAAAGAATCCGGCACAGAGCAAAATTACAATATGATAGATGGCTGTGTCAATAATGTGCCGAAAAAGCCCCGGCGCATTGGTGGCAGGTGGTCGGTGCTGGATCGGCTGCATATCAAGCAGGCTGAACGGCGACAAAAAGACAATGCGCCGCAGCAGGAACAGGAAAGAAGCCGAAAAAGTTAAAATACCGTAATATCGTTGAGATGGCTTCCCCAAAAAGGAGGCCATCTTTTTTGCGTTAGAATCAAAAATGTAAAAAACTTTTTTACATTACGATTGATTTCCCGAAGCTGATGGTATATAATAATAGCAGAAGGGAGAGATGAAAAATGCGTTTTGATGAACTTTTTGAAATGAGAAAACTGACAGGAACAAAATTAAAGAACTATATTCGCAGCAATGGATTCTCAAAAGTATCGTTCTGCAAGAAAACAGAGATTTCTCGCCCTACTTTAGATAAGATTTTGAATGGCGAGATAGATAGCAAAAGCACGTTCGATAAGCACTTGAACAAGATTCTTACCAGTTTGAGCATTGACCCGGATACTTTGATGGGATTTTCACCGAGAGTGCAAAGTGTAGATGCCGTGTACTCGCAGAATGCGCCGATTGATTATCAGATGAATGATAAGGCAAAGATGGAGTACGATCTGTTGCAGGATATTCTAAACCTTTGCAGTGTTTATTATTAAAGGCGGAAGGCTATGAGTGAGCGAATTACAGCAGCCAACTTAGATGAAGTTATCAAAAGGAACGAAGTCATTGAGGAACAGATGAAGCAGAGTGCTTCGCTTATCTGGTCAAAATACAATCCGATGCAGATAAATTCTCCGATACAGTTGGCGTTACAGATTTTAAGACCGTATGGTTTGATACAGCTGCCGATTGATAATCACTATTTAAGCGGAGCAATTTTTGTTCGGGATGGAAAACGAATCCCCTTGATAAATACGGCACTTCCGAGAGCAAATCAGTATTTTACTGCGTGGCATGAGATTTATCATCTATTGTTTGATGAAGTTTCTTTTGACCATTTGATTGAATCCGAAATCCTGATGGAAGAACGAAAAGCAGAATACTTTGCTGCGCTTATGCTTCTGGGAAACCTTATGCCGTATTTTGAGGGCTTAAAGGATATGGAGTTCCAAGCAAAAGCGTTTCAGTGCATGAACGCTTTCCAAGCTCCCTATAAGGCGGTGCTGATTTCTCTGTATGAAAGTGCAGTAAAGAATGGGAATACGGCTATTGCGGAAGAAGTTAAGGAAAACTTTGATGTGCAGGTTGAAGATATTGCGCACAGATTTCGTGATTTGGGATTGGATGATTCCCTTGTGCGTCCTTCGTATGTAGTAAATGTAAGTCCGCTGCAAGAGAAAATCAATAAGACGATTCGCAATGAGCCGGAAGTGGAATACCATAAAGACAATGAAGCATTTCTAAAAACGGTTTTAAGTGAATTTAAAATGCTGACGGGAGAGGCCGATGCTTAATATACCAGAGTATAAAGAATATGCTGGGGAGACCAAAATAGCACTTATGGATAACTCATCACTGGCATTTATGCACGAGTTGAGCCAGAGAAGTTATCCATCTGATGGAATCCTCAGCGTATACGATTTGATTCTGATACCAAAGTGGGTAATGGAGGAAATTGAGGATTCTACATACAGAAGCACCTATGTTGAGCAGCTTCAGGCACAAGGGTATCCTATTCGTTGGATTGACGAAACAAAGTACGGTGCTTTTGTCAATGATGAAGATGTGAACCTGTACTACATCGTTGAAGCTGCGGTATCGCGTGTGTCAGAGTTGATGCGCTTCCTTCGCAGAAAAGTAAAAACCGAAGATCTGATTGATTTGCCTTCCGCAGAGGAATGGATGAACCGGCTGTACGATGAATGGCCGATTCATGGAAGAACGCTGTCAACGGGTCGCACTCTTAAAAAGAATGCGGGAGAAATCTCGTTGACGATCCTTGCTGAAATATTCGCGTGGTATTATGATGGAGTGGACAGCCTGACAATCTATACGCAGGATACGGATGCGCATGAGTTCCAAACGAATGCAGAGCGTATCTTAACGGGAAATTCTGAATTTACTCCTGCGCTGGATTCTCCGATTTCGGTGGCCTTTAAGTCAAATGACTTTATTTTGTGTCAGATGTATCGTGAGGGAGCCTTGACTTTGGATGCGGTGCGGCAGCTTCGCCGCGATGATAGAAAATTGACTTATACACGGCAGCAAGCGGATAAGTCGATTATTTGCCGCAAAGAAGTTATAACGAAAGAGCAGTTCATTGATTTGATTCAGGATGCGACAGTTCAAATCCTGTTCTAAGAGTACTATGGTAGAAAAGGGTCAGCCCTAGTCTTTCGCAGGAAAGACCAGGGCTGGCTTTTTGTTTTATAGAGAGTGTTCGTTCTTTCGGGATTGCTGCTGTTCGCGCCGTGCTTCTCGTTCTGTTCCCAGAATGTTATCTACATTGGCACATACAGTCTGGAGTTCCCTGTGGTAATCTTTGAAATAGTGGTAGGTGCCATACTGGGCATCTTTCTGAATGGTAAGCTGCTCCTTTTCAGCCCGGAGGTCTTTCATGGTCGGGAACCTTCCATCTGGGGAGTGCTGCTTTAGGATGCGGAGGGCTTCTTCATATTTGGCAATATCCTCTGCATGAGCCTGACGGAAAGATTTCTTATTGCCGGATTTCAAGAAATCACCATAGACTGATTTTGTAGAAAGATACTGGCCTAAATAACGAATCTGCTCATTGACTTTTTTCAATTTTGCTTCGGTGAATTTGGCATCACTTCGGGCTTTTGCCATTTTAGATTGAATGGCGTCAGTGGTATCGGAGAGTTTTTCGTAAGAATCGTATCCATGTTCCTGCACATAAGCGACTGTTCGTGCCATCTGCTGCAAATTGGAAATCTTGACTTTATGCGCATAGGCGCGGCTCTGCTGTGCTTTTACGCAGGTCTGCAAGTCAACCACAAGGCGCAGGTCGGACTTAATGAACAAAATAGCCATAGGATTATCTGCTGCCCAATGAGGATTGTTCCGTTCTTTGTTCCGCGCATTTTCTGCAAAAATGCGGAGAAGCCTGTCGCGGTCATAATTAGAACCGAGAGCGCGGGCAGAAATAAATTTCTGTCGGTCAGCAGGAAGATAGCTGAATCGTCCACGATGGTCTTTTACCAAAATTCCGTATTCTGCTTTTAATAACCGTTGAAATTCCTCAAAAGATGTGGCATGTTCCGCAATGTCAGAAATGGCATTGCGGATTTTTTCTTTATCGGTTTCAAAGGTGGTGTGCATGGGTGTAATGCCATCGCCCAGAAGTTCCATGTTTGCGATGTCCAGATTCAGTTGCCCACGCCGCTGCGCATGGTACTCCTGTTGTGTGATTTTATCCGCAGCAGGGGAGAGCAGATCGACCTGATGCAGCCCTTCGCGCTGACAAATATCCATCAAGGATTTTTGCAGGTGCCTCAGATAGTCTTTGGTAAGGTGGTGCTTGTATCCAGCCTTGCAGTCGATTGGCCGTTCGGTGTAGGTCTGAGGCTCTATATCGAATTTGCGCAGGCTGTTGATTATGATGTGGGTATGGATGTTGCCTGTGCCGTTATTACCATCTGTATGGGTGCAGACCAAAGCCTGATGCCCCGGAAAATTAGCCTTTGCGTATTCCAGCCCGATGGCCTGTGCACGTTCTCCTGTTAGATCATGGTCGGCGTTATCTCTGGGGTCATGGCTGATAATGTAGTGGTGGCTTTTGATTTCATCATAGGTGTTGTTCTTATGGTGCTGCTGGTTTAACAGTTCACATTCAAGGTCGAAGGTTTCGGGATTGCAGTTCAGCCCATCAAGGTAAAATTCTTCCCGAAGCAGCATATTCCCGTTTTCATCAAGGACGGGAACCAGATGAAATTCATCATGCTGGTATTTCAGATAGTCGATGGCACTCCCGTAATTGGCATTTTTACTTGCGATGTGTTTTAGAATTGCCACGATACGCACCTCCAAGCTGAACGATTTCCTGCCGCAGTTCACGGATTTCCGCAATACACTTTTTCAGTTCTTCCAACATTCCGCGTGAAGCCAGACCACCGCCGTGGAAATAGCGGGCAATCTGATTGAGGTTGTTTCCGATGCCTGCGGCCTGAGCAGTCAAATTCTGAATTTCACCAATATCGGCAACGATGTTGTAGTTGACAGTCACTTTTTCAGATAGAGCCTGCTTGCGCACAAAAGTAGAGATAGGATAACCAGCATCTTTTGCATATCCGGCCACCAGTTCATATTCAATGCTGCTGAAACGAACCATTACATTGCTTGCTACAATGGTGTTGGTTCTGAGAAGTTCACAGCCAGTGAGCTATACAGATGCCCAAACCTAAGCTACAATGAAGATGTGCTGAGAGAACGAAGCATTGCTTGAGCTGAACGCTCGTACGCGCAAAATGTTCTCCGCCATCTCCATTGCAGCGTTCGATTGACGCAGGTTGAGTTATCGGCAGATAAAAATGTTGCCGTACATTCGTGTCACAAAGCAAGCTGAATCGGTAATGGGCATAGGCGGAACCGGCATTAAAGGAGGTCAGAAAAATGGAAGCTGCTGTTATTACCGCCGTCGGTATCGATGTGTCTAAGAGCAAAAGCACAGTTGCGGTACGGAGACCCGGAGGCGAAATCGTACTTCGGCCTTTCGAGATCCACCACACGAACAGTGACTTGAAAAAGCTGGCATCCACACTCAAAAAACTGGGAGGCGATATCCGTATTGTAATGGAACATACCAGTACGTACTGGAGACCAATCGCACTGACATTGAAGGAAGCGGGCTTTTTTGTTTCCGTTGTCAATGCGATGCTGATCCACGATTTTAGTGATAATACGATCCGAAAGCTAAAGACGGACCGTGCGGATGCTCTTAAAATCGCAAACTATGCACTCACCTTTTGGGATACACTACCCCCGTTCAACAATGAAGAAGAAACCAGGCTGCTTCTTAAAATGCAATCCAGAGCAAATGAGCGGATCACTGCGACTGCAACAGCGTTGCGGAACGGTCTAATTGCACTGGCTGACCAAACATTTCCCGGCGTAAATATTGCGTTTGATCCGAACACAAAAAATGCAAATGGGCATGAAAAGTGGGTAGACTTCTTTCTGCGTTATTGGCACAAGGATTGTGTCTGTCAATATTCCATGGAGGCTTTCACGGAATCTTATCGGGGATGGTGCAAACGAAAAAACTACAAGTTCCGTACAGATACCGCTCACAAAATCTATCTGCTTGCACAGGAGGGCGTGGCTACTCTTCCGAAATGCGAAAGTACGAAGATGCTGATCACGCAGGCTTGTAAAAGCCTGAATGCTGTTTGCGAGGCCAAGCAAAGCACCCAGCTTGAAATGCAGCGGTTGACTGTAATGCTCCCCGAATACGAGGTTGTAATGCAGATGGAAGGAGCCGGACCCATTACCGGGCCTGCTCTTATGGCCGAAATTGGTGATGTTCGGCGGTTCAAAAACAAGAAAGCGTTGGTAGCCTTTGCTGGTATTGATGCACCGCCGTTCCAGTCTGGTGCATTTGAATCCAAGTCACGCCATGTTTCTAAACGAGGTTCACCGCATCTGAGGCGAACTATTTTTATTGTATCGAATATTATTTTAACACGCTCAAACCCGGAAAATGCTGTTTACTGCTTTATGGACAAAAAGCGTTCCGAAAGAAAGCATTATTACGTTTATACCGTCGCAGGAAGTGCCAAGTTCCTGCGAGTCTATTACGCTCGTGTTACTGAATTTCTGCGTTCCCAGCCATCTCCTGATGCCTGTTGATGGTTTCTGATGAACCATTACGATGATTTTCAGCCGACAAGCTGTGCTGTCGGCTTATTAAAGTTGCCGGATGCTCAACTGCACCCAGCAATAAATTTTTGATGATTTTTTTGTTCAGGCTATTGACACTCGTTAGCAGGTTTGTGCGTCTGATGCTTTCTGCCTTTTTTGGTCGTGCCATAGTGTGATCCTCCTGCGTTTTTATAGTTGCAAAGCAACTCCCGATAAGCCGTAGGCGTTCGGCTGCGAACACATTCATGTGGAGCCAGATAGCCAAAATCCAAGATTTTGTGCGTACCGTGGGAATGGGGAACGGAATCCCCATCAAGATTGCCGGGAACGAAAAATCACGAAAGTGAGTTTTGAGTTACTATAGGCGAATCTTGCGCTAAGAGAGAAAAGCCCCAGCGTTTTGCCGTTTTCCGCAGGCCCATCAAAAAAGATGCTTCTATAAATATGAATCCAAAGCCCAGATGCAGGATACACTTTTCAAATTTTTCTGTAATTTTTTCAAACACTGTATCCCCCGATGCCTTTCTGAATTCATATTAGTAAAGGGGGATTGATTTCCATGAAGCAGAAAGAACGATTTGACGAAAAGCCAAAGCAGGAGCATACGGAGCCTAAGCATCACAGAAAAGCCGTCATCAAGGGCATTACCGTATATGAATCATTTCGGTCAGAAGGCAGCGAACTGTGGGATTGTCTGTTGCAGAGCATGGGAAAGCACTGAACAAGAACAATTTTTGAAATTCTGAAAAAATGTGCGCAGCAGCTTGATTTTTGTGCGGCAGCTTGGTAAAATACAGACGGGTTAAGTGAATAGTGCAATCAAAAGCCATTAACTTTCTGGATTTTACCATGCAATATGCGTGGAGACGGGAGGTTTAATGGCTTTGTTTTTTTACAAGGAAAAGAATAAAGACATACGGGCAGCGGCCTATCTGAGATTGTCCATCGAGGATGGCGACAAGGCTGAGAGCAACAGCATCGGCAATCAAAGAGAACTGATTCGAGATTTTGCTGCAGAACGGCCAGGACTGCATTTGGTCGAAGAGTACGCTGATGATGGCTACACAGGAACCAACTTTGAACGTCCGGGATTTAAGCGGATGATGGAGGATATTAAATCTGGCAAAATCAACTGCATCATCGTCAAGGACTTATCCCGACTTGGCCGTAACTACATCGAGATGGGAAAGTATCTGGAGCAGATTTTCCCGATGATGGGGATTCGCTTCATCGCCATCAACGATAACTATGACAATGCGAACACCGAGAGCAGCGATTCGGACAGCATTGTAGTTCCGTTCAAGAATCTGTTGAACGATTCCTACTGCCGGGATATTTCCATCAAGGTGCGCAGCCAGTTGGACATGAAACGGCGCAAAGGAGAGTTCATCGGTGGCTATGCAATCTACGGCTACTGCAAAGACAAACGGAACAAAAACCGTCTGGTGGTAGACGAGTATGCAGCAGATATTGTCCGTTCTATCTACCGCAGAAAACTGGAAGGTATGAGCGCACAGGCGATTGCCGAACAGCTGAACAGCGAGAATGTGCTGGCCCCCAGCGAGTACAAACGGCTGTGCGGTTTGAATTACCATAGTGGGTTCAAAGCGGGCACTCATGCGAAGTGGCAGGCAATTCAGGTGCTTCGTATTCTGAAAAATGAAGTCTATACTGGAACGATGGTGCAGGGCAGGCGGCAGAAGATCAATTACAAAATCAAAAAAATTCGGGATGTGGAAGAATCCGGCTGGATCAGAGTTCCCAATATGCACGAAGCCATCATTCCGCAAAAGCTGTTCGATACTGTGCAGGAAGTCTTGAAGTTGGACACCTGTGCATCGAAAGGACAGCAGGCTGTCAATCTCTTTTCGGGCATCGTTCGCTGCGGTGGTTGTGGGCAGAACATGGTGCGGCGCACGGTGTCGAAAAACGGAAAGAAATATATTTATCTGCACTGCGTCACAAACCACAATGGTTTGGGCTGTTCCTCACATCTTATCAGCGAAAGTAAGCTGGCCGAAGTGGTGCTGGCCGCATTGCAGGGAAAAGTTCAGCAGATCAGCGGACTGGAACATCGGCTTGATGAAATCAATGAGATTCCCAAGAATGAACGCAGACTGAAATCTGTGGAAGAACATCTGAAAATGCTGGAGCAGGAAGAACAGAAATACCAGACCTTGCGCCGACAGCTTTATGAGGATATGAGCAGCGGTATTGTCAGCAAGGAAGAGTACAAGGAGTTCAGCCATTCCTTTAATGAAAAGGTTGAAGCTATCCGTAAGGCCAAAGCAGAAATGAACCGCCAGAGGGATTGCCTGAACAATCTGGATGTAGAACATCTGCCGTGGATTGAAGATTTCAAGTCCTACCAAAACCTGACAAGTCTGAACCGCCGCGTTCTGGTGGAACTGGTAGAGAGCATCACCGTCTATGATAAGGAACACATTCATATCCAGTATCGGTTCGATCAGGAAATTCGCAATGTGCTGGAATATTGCAGTAGTGTTCCGGCAGCAGAAACGGAGGAAAGTGCAGTATGAAGTGTGTAAGCTATACCCGGACACTTCCTTGGAAGAACCATCAAGGTGAACTGGCGATTGCCGAGCAGAATCAGCGCATTGCGGCATATCTGGCGGAACATAAAGAGCTGGATTTGCAGAAAAAGTATTCTGACCGCAAGAACGATGAAAAGGCGCGCACTGCGTTCGACCAAATGACCAATGATGGCGTAGAGCGAAAATTTGATTGCATTATTGTGGCATCCATGTATTACTGTGGGCCGGATTTCCCGGCGGTACGGCAGGCAATCAAGGAAACGCTCTATGCAACGGGCATCGACCTGATCGTGCTGGAGGAGGGTTTGGATACCAGAGCCGTCAGCCGAAAAGAAGTCGAGGACTATTTTGAAGCAAAACGCTGTGAGATGCACGCGGAAATCATGTTTGCGTGGAGAAAGAAACAGGGCGCAGGATTCCGGCTGACAAACTCTGTTCCGTTTGGTTACATCCGCAGGAATGGCGAAAGCAACATGATAAAGGATGAAGAAGTTGCTCCATATTTGAGCGAGGCTTTTTTCAGATATGCGTCCGGCCAGAAAATGCGTGATATTGCAAAGTGGTTGAATGAGCAAGGCGTAGAACCCCCAATGAAACACAAAAAGAGAATTCTGGGAAAGCCTTATGATGCAGAACCCGACCAGTGGACAACGGATATGCTTCGTTGCTTGTTCCGAAATCCGACTTATACAGGTGCGACGGCAAATGGAAGCCGCCAGATCATTGCAGAAAACTGCCACGAACCATACATAACCAAAGAACAGTTTCATGCGTTCCCATGCAATATGCGCGAGGACGAAAACAAAATCTCCACTCGAAAAAGCTACAAAAAGCCGAATCCGCTGGCAAAGCACATTGTCTGCACCTGTGGACGCGCACTTTGCTGGCACAAGGATAAGAAAACAGGGGAGGAACTTTTCTATTGCCGTTACTGCCGCGCACACAAGGAAAACGGAAAGAATCTGAAAGTTCCGGCAGCTACCATTTATAAAAATGTGATGGATGCTCTGGAACTGGAACATCTGGAAGAAGAAAAGCTGGCTGCGGCGATTCAGCAGGGAGCAGGAAAGAAAGCGATTGAGGTCGTCCGGGCCGAGAGGTCTGTGCAGATGAAGTCCGTTCTGGCTGAACTGAATATGGAACAGTTTCGCCGTGTGCCGCTGTATGAAAGTTATATGGCAAATGAAATCACCGAAGAACAATATCGTGCCGAACTGCTGGACTACGAAGAAGCACATCGGAAATTGAATGAACAGCTTACAGCAATTATGGAAGATACGCTGGTATGGGAACGGGCGTTGAGCCTGCGCAATCCATGGATTCAGCAGATGGCACAGTATAAGACCCCGAAGGAACTTGACCGTAATTTTGTCAAAAAGTATATCGAGCAGGTCACGGTTACATTACTGGACGATGGACAGGCAGAAATCAGCCTGACCATGAAAACGGATGAATGGAAACAGATGCTTAGTCGGATAGAAGTGGAGGGTACAGACAGTGGCACGAAAGAGTAGAAAAAATCTCCCGCAGCCGGAACAGGCGGTAGCTTCCGTGCTGCTCCCGGAACTGGAAGAAGCAAAAATACCAGCAGCAATCTATGGGCGGCTTTCTGTTGAGGATGAAGAAAAAGAAGAAAGCATGGAAACGCAGATCGCGCTGGTGCAGGATTATATCAATCGCAGCAGTGAACTGAGTTATGTGGA
>ERZ825159.2411-NODE-2411-length-15219-cov-13.944408_pt1 | contig 15219 bp, 10 predicted proteins | sample MGYA00519932_ERZ825159 | MGnify/ENA primary metagenome ERZ825159 (study PRJEB31778, sample SAMEA3449191) | human gut metagenome | biome: human gut; feature: human-associated habitat; material: faeces | place: United Kingdom | collected 2010/2012 ...
TGGAGGAGTAAGCCATGAAAAACACCTTTGGCAGCGACCTTTCGCTGACCATTTTTGGCGAGAGCCACGGCAGGGCTGTCGGCGCGGTGCTGGACGGCATGGCGGCGGGCGTGCCCGTGGAGGAAGCCTTTCTTGCTGCCTGCATGGACAAGCGCCGTGCCCGGGGCGACGGCCTTTCCACCCCCCGTGTGGAGGGGGATGCGGTGCAGTTTTTGTCCGGCGTGGTCAACGGCCGCACCACCGGCACCGCCATTGCCCTGATGATCGAAAACCAGAACACCCGCAGCGGCGACTATGCCAAAACGGCTGACCTGCTGCGGCCCGGCCACGCGGATTACACCGCCTACGCCAAGTACCACGGCTATCAGGATGCCCGGGGCGGCGGCCACTTTTCAGGCCGCGTCACCGCCGCGCTGGTGGCGGGCGGCGCTTTGGTGCTGGGAGCCCTGAACCGGGCCGGGATCGAGATCGTGACGCACATCGGGCGGTGTGCCGGGATCAGCGATACCCCCTTTGCGCTGGATGATCCCGCCTCGCTGGCGGCGCAGGCCGAGGCACTGCTGAACAAGTCCGAGGGCTTTGCCCTGCTGGACGGCAGTGTGGAGGAACCCATGAAAGCTGCCATCCGTGCCGCCGGTGCCGAGGGCGACAGTGTGGGCGGTGTGCTGGAGACCGCCATTCTGGGCCTGCCCGCAGGTGTGGGCGAGCCCTATTTCGACAGCGTGGAGAGCAAGCTCGCTCACCTGGCCTTCTCCATCCCGGCGGTCAAGGGCATCGAGTTCGGTTCCGGCTTCGGCTTTGCGGACCAGAAGGGCTCGGAGGCCAACGATGCCTTCCGGATGCAGGGGGAGCGCATCGTCACCGCCACCAACCACAATGCGGGCCTGAACGGCGGCATCTCCAACGGAATGCCCGTGGTGTTCCGCACGGCGGTCAAGCCTACCCCCAGCATCTACAAAACGCAGGACACGGTGGATTATATCGCAAAGAAGGACGCGGAGCTGTCCATTCAGGGCCGCCACGACCCCTGCATCGTGCCCCGGGCCGCCATTGTGCAGACCTGCGCCGCCGCGCTGGCCGTGGGCGACCTGCTCACCGCAAAATACGGCATGGCCTGGATGGAGGACCCCACCGGCTACCGCAAGGAGGTGCTGTAAATGGAATACGGACTCATCGGCGGGCGGCTGGGCCACTCCTACTCCAAGGTCATCCACGAGATGCTCTGCGGTTACCGGTACGACCTGTGCCCCCTGCCCACGGAAGAGGAAGTCCGGGCCTTTCTGACCCGGCGGCAGTTCAAGGCCATCAATGTCACCATCCCCTATAAGCTGGTGGTCATGGAGTACTGTTCCTATATCGACCCCCACGCCAAGGCCATCAACGCCGTGAACACCATCGTCAACAGGAACGGCCTGCTCTACGGCTACAACACCGATTATCCCGGCTTCTCCTACCTGTGCGATGCACACGGGGTGGAGTTCAAGGACAGGACTGTGCTCATTCTGGGCACCGGCGGCACCCACAACACCACCTGGGCCGTGGCCCATGACCGGGGCGCGAAACAGATCTATACCGTCAGCCGCCATCCCGACCCCGAAAAGGGAGAGCTGACTTATGCTCAGGCCCTGACCACCGGGGCGCAGATCATCATCAACACCACGCCGGTGGGCATGTACCCCAATGTGGGCGTGAGCGCCCTGGATATTACCTACATGCCCGGGCTGGAAGCCGTGATCGATGTCATCTATAATCCCGATAAGACCGAGCTCATCCTCCGGGCCGAGGAGCTGGGGGTGCCCGTTGCCGTCGGCGGTCTGGAAATGCTGGTGGCGCAGGCAGTGTACGCGGCAGAATTTTTCCTCGACCGCAAGTTTGAGGATGCCGGTGCCGAGATCGCCCGTGTGACCAGCGAACTGCGGCGGGAACAGCTGAACATCGCCCTCATCGGGATGCCCTCCTCGGGCAAATCCACCCTGGGCCGCGCTCTGGCGGAACGGCTGGGCAAGCGGTTCGTGGATCTGGACGAGGAGATCGTCAAAGCCGACGGCCGGAGCATCCCGGACATCTTTGCCGCTGAGGGGGAGGCAGGCTTCCGGAAGCTGGAGGCCGCGCAGACCGCCCGCTTTGCCAGGGAGAACCGGCAGGTCATCTCCTGCGGCGGCGGCGTGGTCAAAGACCCGGCAAACCTCCGGGCGCTCCACGCCAACGGCATCGTGCTCTTTATCGACCGGCCGCTGGAAGATCTGCTGGTGGGCGGCGGAAGGCCCCTTTCCACCAGCCCTGAGGCCCTGAAAACCATGGAAGCCCAGCGCCGCCCGCTCTATCTGGCGGCAGCGGATGCTGTGATCCCCAACAAGACCACCCCTGCGGATGCCGTGACGGCGGCAATGGAGGCGCTGGATGAAATTTTTAGTCATTAACGGTCCCAACCTCAACCTGACCCAGTTCACGGAGCCGGGCATGGAGGGGCAGATCGATTTCAATACACTGCTGGATTATATCGAGGCGGGCTGTGCCCAGATGGATGTTCAGGTGGACTTTTTTCAGTCCAACCACGAGGGTGACCTCATCGATGAGATCCAGTCGGCGGCAGGCCGGGCCGATGGCATCATCCTCAACCCGGGCGGCTACGCCTATTACAGCGTGGCCATTCTGGAAGCGCTGCAGGTGTGCGGCGTGCCCGCCGTGGAAGTGATGCTGGCCGACCCCAGCGGCAAGGAGCCCTTCCGCAGCGTGGATGTGGTCTCCTTTGGCTGTCAGGGCCGCTTTGCAGGCGAGGGGGTCAGCGGATATCTCCATGCCTGCGCCTACCTTGTGCAGCTGCTCCGGCTGGATGGCGGCGCGCAGACGCACCTGGTGCAGTAAATGAATAACCTCTCCGTCAATGCTGACGCATTGCCACCTCTCCTAGTAGGAGAGGCCTTGGCATTCAGGAGAAGTTCCCGGTTTTGCCAAGGGCTCCCCTATTAGGGGAGCTGTCGAGCGAAGCGAGACTGAGAGGTTCAGAAAAGGGAAAGGAATCAAAAGAGATGATCATTTCGACCAAAAAAGGCACCCCCAAGGAAGAGCTGGAAAAGATCGTAGACAAATTCGAGAAGCAGGGCCTGGATGTGACCCTGATCACCGGCAAGGATTACAATGTGTTCGGTCTGGTGGGCGATACCACCAAGATCGATGAGCGCGACGTGCTGGCCAACCCCTGGATCGACAACGTCACCCGCGTGTCCGCTCCCTATAAGCGGGCCAACCGCCTGTTCCACCCCGCCGATTCCATCATCGACTGCGGCGGCGTGAAGATCGGCAGGGGCGAGAAGATCGCCGTGATGGCAGGCCCCTGCAGCATCGAGGGCGAGGAGCAGGCACTGCGCATTGCCAACGGCGTAAAGGCGGGCGGTGCAAGCCTGTTCCGCGGCGGCGCTTATAAGCCCCGCACCTCTCCCTACTCCTTCCAGGGTCTGGAGACCGAGGGCATCCTCGATATGGTCAAGGCACGGGAGGCCACCGGAATGCCCATCGTGTCCGAGCTGATGAGCGAGGACCGGATCCCGGAGTTTGAGGAATATGTGGACGTGGTACAGATCGGTGCCCGCAACATGCAGAACTTCCAGCTGCTCAAGGCCGTGGGTAAGATGCACAAGCCTGTTCTGCTCAAGCGCGGCCTGTGCAACACCATCGAGGAGTGGATCATGTCCGCAGAGTATATCATGGCCGGCGGCAACGAGCAGGTCATTCTCTGCGAGCGGGGCATCCGCACCTTTGAGAAGTACACCCGCAACACCCTCGACCTCTCCGCTGTGCCCATCATCCACGAAAAGACCCATCTGCCCATCATCGTGGACCCCAGCCACGCCACCGGCAAGGCCAATCTGGTTGAGCCGATGATGATCGCCGCTGTGGCCGCCGGTGCCGACGGTCTGGAGGTGGAAGTCCACTATGATCCCCGCCACGCATGGAGCGATGGCGCACAGTGCCTGACCCCGGATGCCTTTGCACAGGCCATGGCAAAGTGCCGTCAGGTCGCATGGGCCATTGGCCGGGATATGTAACACGATGAACGGCCTCACCCTCTCAGTCAAAGCCTGACGGCTTTGCCAGCTCTCCCAAAGGGAGAGCCTCTGGCGAAACCACAGACCTTGCGGTGGACTGCCAAGGCCTCGCCCTTTGGGAGAGGTGGCAGCGCAAAGCGCTGACGGAGAGGGCGAGCCAGGTAAAGTAACACGATGAACATTACGATAAAATCAAGCCGGACGGTGGGCGGCAACATCGCCGCGCCGCCCAGCAAAAGCATGGCTCACCGGGCAGTGCTCTGCGCGGCGCTGGCAAAGGGGACCTCCCATCTCCATCATCTTGCCTTCAGCAAGGATATCTCCGCCACGCTGGGCGCGGCGGGCCGACTGTGCGCCCGTGTCACCACCGGCGAAAACGACGCGGTGGTGGAGGGGCTGGGACGCTTTCTGCCGGTTGATGCCCCCGTGGACTGCTGTGAGAGCGGCAGCACCCTGCGCTTCCTCATCCCACTGGCCAGCCTGACCGGGCAGGAAGTGACTTTTACAGGCCGTGGACGGCTGATGGAGCGGCCCCAGTCGGTCTACAAAACGCTGTATCAGCAGCAGGGCCTGCGTTTTGAGCAGGGCGCGGACCGCCTGACTGTGGAAGGTGCCCTGACCCCGGGCGAGTACGAGCTGGCGGGCAACGTGTCCAGCCAGTTCATCAGCGGGCTGCTGTTTGCCCTGCCACTGCTGGGCGGCACCAGCACCCTGCACCTCATCCCGCCTGTGGAGAGCCGGAGCTACATCGATATGACCCGCGCGGTGCAGCACGCCTTTGGCGTGGAGAGCCGCTGGCTGGATGAAAACACGCTGGAAATTCCCGGCGGGCAGCACTATCTTCCCGGTGATTACACCGTGGAGGGCGATTACAGCCAGGCGGCTTTTCCTGCCGTGCTGGGTGCTGTGACCGGCGGTGTGGCCATCACCGGACTGTCTGAGGAGACCTTGCAGGGCGATGCCGCCATTCTGGAGATCCTCCGGCGGTGCGGCGCAAGATTCACCCGCACCGGGCAGGGCGTGGTGTTTGAAAAGGCCCCGCTCCACGGAACGGACATCGACCTTGCCGACTGCCCCGACCTGGGCCCTGTGCTGATGGTGCTGGGCCTGCTGTGTGAGGGCACCACGGTCATCCGCAACGCCGAGCGTCTCCGCATCAAGGAGAGTGACCGCATCGAGGCCATGGAGACCGAGCTGCGGGCCTGCGGCGGGCAGCTGGAGAGCGAGGGCGGCACCATTACCATCCATGGCTGTGCCGGAGCGCTCCATGCCCCGGAGCAGCCGCTTTCCGGCCACAACGACCACCGCGTGGTGATGAGCCTTGCGGTTCTGGCGCTGGCCGCCGGGCTGGCCCTGCCCATCAGCGGGGCCGAGGCCGTTGCCAAGAGCTGGCCGGATTTTCTGGAAGCCATCAAGCCTTTGGGCGCGGAGGTGGAACATGTTGGATAAATCAAAGCGTTATCTCATTGTGGGCCTGGGCCTGCTGGGCGGCAAGTACGCCTTGGAGCTGAGCAGGGCCGGGTTCCATGTGGACGGCATCAACCGCAGCGAGGGCCATCTGCAGTATGCCCTCGACCACGGCTATATCGCCAGCGGCAAGACCCACGATTTTGAGGATCTGGTGCGTCAGGCCGACCATATCATCTTTGGCTTGTACCCCACGGCCCTGCTCGAGTGGTTCCGGACCTACGGCCACCTGCTGAAGGAGGGCTGCATCTTTACCGATGTATCAGGCGTAAAGACTGGTCTGGTGGAGCCCATTCAGGCCATGTGCAGGCCGGGCGTGGAGTTCATTGCCAGCCACCCCATGGCGGGCCGTGAGACCTCCAGCGTGGAGCACGCCGCCGAGGTGAATTTTGCCCCGGCCAACTTCATTGTGACCCCCACGGAAAAGAACACCCCGGAGGCCGTTCAGTGGGCCAGGGAGCTGGCCGAGGTGCTGGGCTTCAAGCATATCTGCACCCTGACCGTGCAGGAGCATGACAGGATGATCGGCTATGTCAGCCAGCTCTGCCATGCCATCGCCGTCAGCCTGATGTGCGCCAACGACAATACCTCGCTGTGCGAGTACACCGGAGATTCTTTCCGGGACCTGACCCGCATTGCACGCATCAACGATAAGATGTGGGCGGAGCTGTTCCTCTGGAACAAGGAAAACCTTATCTCCGAGATCGACCAGTTCAGCGGGGCGCTGAACGAGATGCGCAACGCCCTTGTGGCCGATGACCGGGAAAAGCTGGAGGAGATGTTCCGCCTGTCCACCCAGCGCCGCGCGGCGTTTGACAAGAAAGCGCCGTAACCTTTTCAGCACACAGCACTGCTGTTTTTTCCAGCTCCCCTGCTGGGAGAGCTGGAAGCGAGACTGAGAGGTTTGGCACAACACGAAAAAATGAGGTGTACCGAATGCCCAAACAGGAAGGCCAGAAATCCAAGCTGCTGGCGCTATTGCGTATTTTTGAGCAGCAGACCGATGAAAACCACCTGCTGAATGTGCCGCAGCTGGTGGAGCTGCTGGAGGCGCAGGGCATCCGCTGTGAGCGCAAGAGCGTGTACAGCGATATTGAGGCACTGGGTGCGCTGGGCTATGACATCAAGCTGCGCCGGGGCCGGGGCGGCGGGTATTTCCTTGCCAGCCGCACCTTTGATCTGGCGGAGCTCAAGCTGCTGGTGGATGCCGTGCAGGCAAGCCGGGTGGTATCCGGCACCACGAGCAGGCGGCTGATCCACAAGCTGGAAAAGCTCTGCTCCAACTACGAGGGCAGCCAGCTGCAGCGTCAGGTCTATGTGGAGGGCCGTCCCAAGACCGACAGCAAGAGCCTGCTGTACAGCATCGATGCCCTGCACGAGGCCATCAACAACGGTAAAATGGTGGAGTTCCTCTACAGAAAAGCCGACAGCCGCGAGAAAGAGAAAAGGATCGTCAGCCCGTGGCAGCTGGCCTGGGAGAACGGGTGCTACTACCTCATTGCCTTTGCCGACGAAAAGGGCATCCGCCATTACCGGGTGGACAAGATGAGCGGGGTCCGGGTGCTGGATGCGCCCCGGCGGGGTCAGGAGCAGTTTGCGGATCTTGACCTGCCTGCCTATCTGCGCAAGCACTTTGGAATGTACGGCGGGCCGGAGCATCGCGTTACCCTGCGGTGCACTGCTGATCTGGAAGGTGCCATGCGGGAGCGCTTTGGCGCAACGCCCATGTTTTTACCCGAGGAGAATGGCTGCTTCCATTTCGATGTCCCCATCTGCGTCAGTGACCAGTTCTATGGCTGGGTCTGCGGCTTTGGCGGCAAGATAGAAGTGGTTGCCCCGCCCGAAGTGCGGCAGGGAATGCGGGAGATGACCGCCCGGCTGGCAGAACAGCATCAATAACACAAAAAGGACTGCGAAAGCAGTCCTTTTTGCGTGTTTACGGTTCCTTCAATTCCAGATCACTGGGCAGGATCAGATCCAGCGCGGCGGCGGGCTCGGCGACAAGGCGGCGGCTCTGGTGGAAGATGGCCTTTTCCAGTGTGTTGCGGGCAAGGCGGCCATTGCCGGCGGTGCGGGCATCAGCTGCCTGCCAGCGGGCATAATAGCCCAGCAGGGGTTCGGTGCAGGCTTCGGCCAGGGTGTAGCCCTTGTTTTTGGCAAGGACCTGGGTGATCTGCAGCAGCTCCACGGCGGTGTAGTCCGGGAACTCGATCCGGTTGGGAAAACGGCTGGCAAGGCCGCTGTTGGCGGTGAGGAAGGTCTCCATCTCCCTGGTGTAACCTGCCAGAATGACCACCAGCTCATCCCGGTGATCCTCCATCCCCTTCACCAGCGTGTCGATGGCTTCCAGCCCGAAGCTGTCCTGCTCACCGCGGTAAAGGCTGTATGCCTCGTCAATGAAGAGCACACCACCCAGCGCGCTTTCGATGACGCTGTTGGTCAGGGGGGCGGTGTGGCCGGTGTAGCGGCCCACCAGATCGGCGCGGGTCACCTCCACCAGCTGGCCGCCCTTGAGGGCACCGATGGCTTTCAGGTATTTCGCCACCAGCCGGGCAATGGTGGTCTTGCCGGTGCCGGGGTTGCCCGTGAAGATCATGTGCATCGAAAGGCTGGCAGTCTTGAGCCCGGCGGCGGCGCGGCGCTGCTGCACCTGCAGGTTGTCGGCCAGACCGAACACATATTCCTTGACCGGGGCAAGGCCCACCAGCTCGTTGATCTCGGCGCGGATGGCATCCAGCGCGCCGGTGTAGGCGGCAGGCAGCAGGTCGAACAGGGGCTGGTCTGCGCCGTCGTTCAGACGGAACTGCACCCCTTCCGGCCCGGCAGTCAGGGTCACGGTGCCGGTAAGGGTTTCATCGGTCTGCAGGCAGTATTCGCTCAGGGCACGGAAGATGCGGTCACAGCATTCGGCCAGCCCGGCGGCACCCTTCTGCGCGGTGCACTGGGCTGCGACATAGTCCCGCACGTCGGCCCCGGCGGAAAGGGTCAGCCCCAGCCGAGTGCGGATCTTCTGGGCCAGCGCGTTGAGCTGCTGTGCGGCAAGGGCGGCCAGATCCTCCCGGGTGTAGGAGGCCGTCTCGCAGACATCCCCCAGTGCCGACACCAGCGCCGCACCGAATTTGTCAGCCAGTGCCTCCCGGCCCTTGTGGGAGTAGAAGATGAGGTATTTGCCGCAGGGGTCGATACGGCTGACGGCTCCCGGGGCCAGCGCCGTGCCTGCATCCACAAGGATGCCCTCTTTGTTCACGAGATACCGGCTGGACAGGGGGGCGCTGCCCTTGACGGCCAGATCAGACAGGGTCTTCAGAAAGCCGGGATAACAGCTCTCATAGTGCTCAAAGGCAAGGATCTCCCCGGGCGCGTGCAGGGCGGCGTAGAGGTCCTGCAGGAAGAGCTTCTCAGCTCCGGAATTGGGGTAAAGGGCGAGATCCAGCGTGGCGATCCTGTCGCTCTGCAAAAGGCCCCGGGCCGCCATGCAGCGGGCAGTTTCTTCCAGTGCAAAATGCCTGCCTGTGCCTGTCCCGCCTGTGAGCAGGATGACGTTGCGGGCGGCGGGGGCTTCGGTGCCCAGCACAAAGGGGCGGCGCATGGCCCGCACCACACTGTCCACAAAAGCATCCTGCCCCAGCACCGTCTGCTTGACCTCGGCGGCAAGGCCTTCAAAGCTGCCCAGATGTTCCGGCTTCACGTCGGTGGTGCCCCTGGCCAGCAGGCCTTCGTCCTCCATGTCCCGCAGCATCTGGCGGCTGCTTTCCAGCGCGGCGGCGGTGGCATCGCTCTGGGTCCTGAGCTGGGCGTTCTGCTGCTTCAACAGCTCGTCCAGCCGTTTCTGCTGTTCCAGAAGCGCCGCGTTCAGGTCAGGCAGGGCGGCGCTGCCGCCTGTTTTGGGTGCAGAAGTGCCGGGAGCGGCCTTGAATCTGCCCCCCGGGCCGAACACGCCGTTCATCAGACTTTCCCAATCATCGGTGTATGCCATAAAACTTCCCTCCGTGCAGTGCTTTTTCTTTCAGTATAGTGGAGTCTGGTACGTTTTGCAAGGAAAGGGTTGAAATAAAGGACAAAGTTCGTTACACTATTGTCAAATGAAAGGATGAATTGCCATGGAGCCAAGAACACCTGCTGAATGGAAGACGCTGTTTGAGAGCGAAGCCTTTGCCCGCCAGACGGAATACTACGGCCCGCTGGGGGTGGAGTATACCCCCGCCGGGACACACCTGCGCCTGTGGGCTCCCACGGCAAAACAGGCAGCAGTGAACCTGTACCGCCGGGGCACCGGCGGGGCCTGTGTGGGCACCCTGCCCCTGCAGCAGCAGGACAAGGGTGTGTGGAGCATCTATCTGCCCGGCGACCAGCACGGAAAATACTACGATTTCACCCTTACCACCCCGTTTGGCACCTGCAATGCAGCGGACCCTTACGCCCGCTCGGCAGGGGTGAACGGGGTGCGCAGCATGATCTTTGACCCGGCCCGGGTGGACCCGCAGGGCTGGGAGCGGGATGTGCGGCCGGTGATCCCACCGGCCCGCCGCAGTGTGTGGGAGGTCAGCGTCCGGGATTTCTCGCAGGACCCGGCCAGCGGCGTGCACGCGGCCTGGCGGGGCAAATTTCTGGCCTTTACCCAGCAGGGCACGACCCTGAGCAGTGACGGCATCCACCCCACCTGCCTGAATTATCTCAAGCGGCTGGGGGTGAGCTATGTCCAGCTCATGCCAATCTTCGATTTTGGCAGCGTGGATGAGAGCCGCCCCCTGACCCGGCAGTATAACTGGGGCTACGACCCCACCAACTTCAATGTGCCCGAGGGCAGCTACTCCACCGACCCCACCCGGGGTGAGGTGCGGGTGCGGGAGTGCAAGCAGATGATCGCGGCCCTCCATGCGGCGGGCATCGGCGTTGTAATGGACGTGGTGTATAACCACATGTATCGTTCCGATAATGTGCTGAACCGGGTGGTGCCCCTCTACTACTTCCGCCAGAACGACGACGGTTCCCTCTCCAACGGCAGCGGCTGCGGCAACGAGTTTGCCTCCGAGCGGCCCATGGCCCGGCGCTATCTCATTGATTCGGTGCTCTACTGGGCACGGGAATATCACATCGACGGCTTCCGGTTTGACCTGATGGGCCTGTATGACGTGGAGACCATGAACCTCCTCCGGGCTGAACTGGACAAGCTGCCCGGCGGGCGGGATATTCTGATGTACGGTGAGCCGTGGCAGGGCGGCTGCAGCGCCCTGCACCGGTACGAGGCCAACAAGAACAACCTGAACATGCTGAACGAGCGCATCGGCATCTTTTGCGACAACACCCGGGATGCCATCAAGGGCGGCTGCTTCGATGCCCGGGAGACGGGCTATGTGGAGGGCAAGCCCGGGAGTTTCTGGGATATCGGTGCTTCGGTGGCGGCGTGGTGCCGCAGTGAAAAGCTGCCGCCTCACGCCCCGGGGCAGATCATCAGCTACGTTTCGGCCCACGACAACTTCACCCTGTGGGATAAGCTTCTGATGGTGCGCTACGCCCGCCCGGAGTTTGCCGCTGTGGACAAGACCGCCCTGGCCCAGAACCGGCTGGCGGCGGGCATCTACTTGACCAGCATGGGCCTGCCTTTCTGGCAGGCGGGCGAGGAGTTTGCCCGCACCAAGAAGGGGCAGGGCAACAGCTACCACTCCAGCCCGGCCCTCAACCGGCTGGACTGGCACCGGGCCGAACAGTTCCACAGCCTTGTGGATTACTACCGCGGGCTCATTGGTCTGCGGGCGGCGTTCCCCCGGCTGGGGGCGCTGGACAAGGCCAGCCCTGCCGCCATCGAGTTCTTCCCGCTGGAACAGCCTCTTGTGGGCTGGCGGCTCCCCGCCCAGTGGGGCGACGGCGCGGCATGGAGCGCCCTGTGCGTCTACTATAACCCCACCGAGACGGCGCAGGTCGTCACCCTGCCCGGCGGCAGCTGGAAGCTGCTGAGTGACGGCATCTCCTCCAGCCTGTGGCGGGGCAGCAGCCGCATCTGCACCGGCCAGACCGTCCTCCTGCCCCTGAGCGCCACCGTGTTCGGGCAGGTATAAAAATACGGTCTGCCGTTGCTTGACAACCTGCAATTGAAAATCCCCTGACCAGTTCAACGCCGGTCAGGGGATTTTTGATTTATGGATCAGGAAAAAGATTGGGGAGAATCAGGAGTTTTTCTGTGCCTGCTGGGTCTGGGCGTTCTTTTCGCCCAAGGTCAGGCTGACGGTCTGCATTTGGCCTTCCCGGGCCACGGTGATGGAAAGGGTATCACCGGCGGCATGCTGCTGGATCAGGGTGCCAAGGTCGTCCTTCTGGGCGATCTCGGTGCCGTCGATGCTCACGATGCGGTCACCGGTCTTCAGACCGGCCTTGTCGGCGGGGCCGCCCTGCACAACATCCACAACGTAAACGCCGTAGGCAGTGACGTTGAGCTGTGCGGCGGTCTGGGCATCGGTCACAGCCAGATAAGTGATGCCCATGTAGGGGCGGCCGGAGACATAGCCGTTCTCCAGCAGATCCTGTGCCACCTTGATGGCATCGTTGATGGGGATGGCAAAGCCCAGACCCTCCGCATCGCTGGAGGAGGACTTTGCGTTGACCAGACCGATGAGCTCACCGTTCATGTTGAACAGGCCGCCGCCGGAGTTGCCGGGGCTGACAGAGGCATCCATCTGGATCAGGGACATGGTGTTGGTGGAGCTGGTGCCCTGGATGGTCACGCTGCGGTTCAGGGCGCTGACGATGCCGCTGGTCACGGTGCCGCCCAGTTCACCCAGCGGGTTGCCCACGGCCAGCACGCTCTCGCCCACGGCAAGGCTGTCGCTGTTGCCAACGGTGGCGGGGGTCAGGTCGGTGGCATCGATTTTGAGGACAGCCACATCGCTGGTGTCATCCTCGCCCACCACGGTGGCGGGGTAATCGGTATCGCCGATGGTCACGGTGATGTTGGATGCGCCGGATACAACGTGTGCACAGGTCAGGATATAGCCGTCGGAGCTGATCACGACACCGCTGCCAGCACCGCTCTCCACCTGGCTCTGGCCGTACCAGGACCACTGGGAGTAGACCACCTGCTCGGTGGTGATGACCACAACGCTGGGGCTGACCATCTCAGAGACCTGAGCGGTGGTCATGCCGGAAGCGGTGTTCACTGCGGAGGCAGAGCCGGAATCACTGCTGGACGTGGAGGAAGGTGCCACCTGCTGGATGACCACCTTGCCGCCTGTGTTGCCCACCTGGGCTCCCACAAAGCCGCCGACAAAGCCCATGGCTGCGGCCAGCACCAGCGCAACTGCACTGCGGGCGATATTGCTGTTTTTCCGGCGGCGCTTTTTGGGAGGCTGCTTGGGGCTTCCCTGTGCGGCCTGATACCGGGGGCCTTCCGGAGGCGGCACCGCGCCGCCATCGCTGCCGCTGTTCGGCTCGGCCTGGGGGGCAGCCTGTGCGGCCTCGCCGTAGGTACCTGCCGTGTTGGCGGTGTTCATGCCGGAGGAGCCGACGTTGGGGTAGCCGGTCTCGCCGGTCTGGCTATGTTCAGAGGAATAATCGTATTCCCACTTGTTCTCGTTATCCATACTGGTTACTTCCTTTCTCAAAGGGAATGGTTCGGAGGGGGCGCTTCTGCCGCACCTCCTTGGAACTGTTTCTATTGTATCCGGTAATTGTGAAAAGGAATCGCTGACCGGGTGAAGAATATGTGAAATAAGGTTGCAGTGGGAAGCCTTGACAGCGGCGCGGGGGCTTGGTATTTTAAGGGTGCAGCGCAGAAGCCGGCAACGTTGCGAAACCTCTCCGTCATCTTCGCTTTGCTCGATGCCACCTCTCCTAGTAGGAGAGGCCTTGGCATACCGTCGCGTTTTCGTGGGTCGGCGCTTCGCTCCTGTTTGCCCTGCGGCAGGTATTGGTTTTGGAGCGTCAGCGATTATTGCGAAAAAACGAATCTTCTGCCAATGGCTCCCCTACTAGGGGAACTGTCGCGGCAGCGCCCGCGACTGAGAGGTTAGCCCAGCAGGGCAAGCTCGCGAAAGGAGCAAATTATGAAACTGGAAAAGACCCCGGGCGGTTATGCCCTGTATAAAGAGAAAACCATCATTGGCACCTGCAAGGCTCGGCCCACGGAGCAGGGTGCGGACATCACTGCCCTGACCATTGTGCCGGAATGGCGGCGCAAGGGCTACGGCTCCTACCTGTTAAAAGAGGTATTGCGCAGCCTGGGCGGCTATGACAAAGAGAGCGCCACGGTGTTCACGGCTCCTCTGCCTGCCGATGCGGGGGAGCGGGCCTTCTGGGCAAAGTTCGGTTTTGCGGCAGAGGGCAGCGGCTTGTGCCGCCGCCGCACCCCCGACCTGACGGCCGTGAAGCTTGTGCAGGACTTCCTCGCCGCGCGGCTGGCTGACCCCAGGCTCTGCATCGATGCCACCTGCGGCAACGGGGGCGACACGGCCTTTCTCTGCCGCCTTGTGGGCGAAGGGGGCCGGGTGCTGGGCTTTGACATCCAGCCGGAAGCCATTGCCTCCACCCGGCAGAACCTTGCACGGAAGGGCTTTGCGGCGGAGCTTCACTGCGACAGCCACGCCAACCTCTTACAATATGTACAGCCCGGCACCGTCGATGCCGTGATGTTCAACTTCGGCTGGCTGCCCGGTGCCGACCACGGGGTGTTCTCCCACGCCCAAAGCAGCATCCCGGCGCTGGAAGCTGCCCTCGAGGCCCTGCGGCCCGGCGGGGTGCTCAGCGCCATCCTGTACAGCGGAAAGGTCATCGGTTCCGACGAAAAGACCGAGATCCTCCAGTGGATGCGCTCCCGGCCCCTGAAACAGTGCACCGCCCTTGTCTGCGGCTTTGCCAATTGGGCCGATACCGCCCCCTTGCCCTGCTTCCTCCTGAAAAAATAACAAAAACTCTTGCATCTAGGTGGAATTGCTGGTAAAATATAAGTTGTGTGTAATTTTGGAGGGCAGGTTCTGCTCTGTACAACCTCTCAGTCTCGCATTCGCTCGACAGCTCCCCTAGTAGGGGAGCCCTTGGCAGAAGATTCATTTTTTGATCTTTTCGCCTTTGGCTCCAAAATCGACAGCTTCCGCAAGGAAAAAGCGAACGCCAGCAGGCTCAAACGTAGCGAAGCGCTGAGACACGAAAACGCGACGGTATGCCAAAGGCTCCCCTACTAGGGGAGCTGTCACGGCGAAGCCAGTGACTGAGAGGTTGCACAAAGACGAAGCCTGCCCAAGAGCAAGAAACTATGGGAGCTTCCGATGTAAGTGCATCTTTGTTTTGACAAATATCCCCCATCAATTTAGGAGAAATCAATATATGACAAATCGTGAAGAGATCGAGCGCCGCCGGACGTTTGCGATCATCAGCCACCCCGATGCCGGCAAAACGACCCTGACCGAAAAGCTGCTGCTGTACGGTGGAGCCATCAATCAGGCCGGTTCCGTCAAGGGCAAGCAGAGCGCCAAGCACGCTGTGTCTGACTGGATGGATATCGAAAAGCAGCGCGGTATTTCTGTCACTTCCTCTGTTCTGCAGTTCAACTATGCAGGCAAGTGCGTGAACATTCTGGATACCCCGGGCCATCAGGACTTCTCGGAGGATACCTACCGCACCCTGATGGCAGCGGACTCCGCTGTCATGGTCATCGATGCGGCAAAGGGCGTTGAGGCCCAGACCATCAAGCTGTTCAAGGTCTGCACCCTGCGCCATA
>ERZ825159.2416-NODE-2416-length-15178-cov-3.516167_pt1 | contig 15178 bp, 9 predicted proteins | sample MGYA00519932_ERZ825159 | MGnify/ENA primary metagenome ERZ825159 (study PRJEB31778, sample SAMEA3449191) | human gut metagenome | biome: human gut; feature: human-associated habitat; material: faeces | place: United Kingdom | collected 2010/2012 ...
CGGAAAGATGCAAATCAATAGGACGGCCGCCCAGGGCACACCCGCCGGGCGGGCACAGGGTCACGCTCCCACAGCGGGCCAGCATCCCGCCTAGGAACAGAATAGAGGACCTCATGGCCCGCATCCATTCCGACGGAACATCCCGGCAGCCGGTATCCTCCCGGGTAATGATCAGGGTATCCCTCGCCCGTTCTACCGCAAAGCCCAGGTGCCGCAGAATGTGACAGCTCACCGCTACATCGCTGAGGTTAGGGCAGTTTTTAATCTCTGAACGACTGCACAGCACGGTAGCCGCCAGAATGGGCAGCACCGCGTTTTTGGCGCCGTGCGCCGCTATGGTCCCGCTTAGTCTGTTTCCTCCTGTGATCCGCAATCCGCGCATAAACGGCATCGCTCCCCCCTGTATTTGCCCTTGGGCTTTCGGGGGTATTCTATGCCTATACGGAATATTGGGTGAAAAAACAGGCCTTACAGCTTATTTTCTGTGAGTTTTATAAAGATCCAACAGTTCATCGGTGATATGGCTGCATGCATTGGGGACACCCAGTGCCTTGGCCGCCAGACCGATCTCCCGCAGCTTTTCGGGGACGGCGGTCATTTCCTTTACAGCCGCCACCAGCTTTTCGCCGGTCAGGTCTTTTTCCTCAATGACCACGGCAGCCTTATGATTGGCCAACACCATGGCATTGTGGTACTGGTGGTTTTCCGCCACATTGGGAGAAGGGACCAGGATCACCGGTTTCTTCAGCAGGCAAAGTTCGGAAATAGAACTGGCGCCTGCACGGGAGATAATCAGATCGGCCGCCGCATAGGCATAGTCCATACGGGTGATGAAGTCCGAGCACCAGATCGGCATTCCCCTGTAAGCCTTCAGATGTTTCAAGGCTTCTTCATGGTAATAGCGTCCGGTTTGCCAGATTACCTGTACGTCGACATCCGAAGCGAAAAGTTTATCCAGATCTCCCTGTATGCTGCGGTTGATCGTCCGTGCACCCAGACTGCCGCCGACCACCAGAATAGTCTTCTTATCCGGGGAGAGGCCGAAGAACTTCAAGGCTTCCTCACGCTTGTCCGACGCCTCTTCCAGATCCTGGCGGACCGGATTGCCGGTCACGACGATACGGTCGGCCGGGAAGAACTTCTCCATGCCTTCGTAGGCGACGCATATTTTACCGGCTTTCTTTGCCAGGAGCTTATTCGTGACACCTGCATAGGAATTCTGCTCCTGTATCAAGGTAGGGATTCCTAAGGAAGCAGCCATCCAGAGTGTCGGCCCGCTGGCATAACCGCCTACCCCCACGGCAATATCGGGTTTGAACTCCCGTATCGTCTTTTTGGCAAGCTTGAGGCTTTTGAGCAAACGGCCTGCGACACGGATGTTATTGGCCAAGTGGGCACGGTCGAAGCCGCTAACCGGCAACCCCACGATGCGATAACCGGCGGCAGGCACTTTCTCCATTTCCATCCGGTCATCAGCTCCCACAAACAGTATTTCCGCCTCCGGAAAACGTTTCCTGAAGGTATTGGCAATGGAGATAGCCGGGAAGATATGCCCTCCGGTTCCACCGCCACTTATGATGATTCGGTACTGTTTCATATTTTAGTTTCTGTTGTTGTTTCTTCTATTGTCCGCACGGCCTCCAATGGATTCTCTTCACCCACGGGAGCTTTCGCGGTCGCTTCGAACAGTTTGTCCGAAACGGTATCAAGGGTTGCATCCGCGATCCTTTCGCTTTTCGGAAGCGTACCACCTTCGGCAACAGCAGCACTCCCTTCTTCTTCCGGTGTTTCTTCCTCATTTCCCATATTGGCTCCGAAACGGCTAACGCTCAAGATGATGCCGATATAGGCGCAACTGATTACAGTCGACGTACCTCCCCGGCTGACCAACGGCAAAGGTTGTCCGGTCACCGGTATCAGATCTACCGCCACCGCCATATTCGTCAAGGCCTGGACGACAACCAACAATCCGCAGCCCAGCACCAGGAATTTAGGAAAGAGCTTATCACATCTACGAGCAATCATCCCCACCCTGACAAGCAAGATGATATACAGGAGCAGGACAAAGACACCCCCGACGATTCCCATCTCTTCTATAATAATGGCATAGATAAAGTCCGAGTAAGCCTGCGGCAGAAAGTCGCGTTGCTGCCCATGTCCGGGGAACTTCCCGAACAGACCGCCACGTGCTAGTGCAATCTTGGCATGCACCACCTGATAGTCGTCACCGTCAATGCTGACAGCTCTTCCCGGTTCAAACTTGACGGCATCCGCCGGATCGGAAAAACGCTCGATACGTGCTTTCCAAGTGTGCACACGATCCGGCATCAAGTCGATCACCTTGTCCGGGGCAAACCGTATAAAACCCACTAACATCAAGACGCCGATGATACCCGCACCGCCCAATCTCAGCAAACGTCCGATGGATATCTGCCCGATGAACATCATCATGAAAGTCACGGCGAACAGCAGGATAGCGGTCGACCCGTTATTGAAGAAGATCAGAAAACAAACACCCCCAACACCTCCCAAGATGTACCAGAACATCTGTTTATCCGTGAACCAATTCCGCTTGCTCAGGATAAACGCCGTATAACCGATAGCGGCTATCTTGGCTATTTCCGAGGGCTGGAAACGGATTCCGAGAATTTCCAGCCAACGAGGTTCCCCATTTACCACGACACCAACAAAGGGCGTAATGGCCAACAGAACCATCGAGACCGGCAAAAGCAAACTCAACAAGGAATAGAACCTGCACGGTATGTTGTGCATCAACAGTACAAGCACGAAACCTCCCAACAGGAAAGTCGCATGACGTACAATAGGAGCCCAATGATTCGCATTCTTATAAGCAATCGTACTGGTTGCACTGAAGACCTCGATCACCGAGACCAAACACAGGAACATGAAGATCACCCATATCACCCGGTCGCCCTTGAACAGTTTACTTGCTAAATCCATTTCTTCGTCTTTCTTTACAGGTTACGCACACAAGCCTTGAACTGGTCGCCACGATCCTCATAGCTCTTGAAGAGGTCGAAGCTGGCACAGCAGGGTGACAACAGGACGGTATCTCCCTTTTCGGCCAGCTTATACGCTTTCGATACGGCTTCTTCCATCGAACGGGCATCCTCGATAACAGGAACCTTCCCGTCGAAGAAACCATGCAGCTTGGCATTGTCCACACCGAGGAATACAAGGGCGTGCACCTTTTTCTTCACCAGCTCTTCGATTTCGGAATAATCATTTCCCTTATCCGTTCCACCCAGTATCAAGACCAGCGGAGTGGTCATGCTCTGCAAGGCATACCAGCAGGAGTTTACATTCGTAGCTTTCGAGTCGTTGATAAAATCGACTCCGCGCACACGTGCCACTTTCTCCAGGCGATGTTCCACCCCGGTAAAGTCGCTCAGCGAAGCCCGTAAATTCTCATCGTGGATATCCACCAATTTGGATGCGATACCAGAAGCCAGCGAATTATACAGATTATGCGTTCCCGATAATGCCAATAAATCTTCTTCCATTGTAAACGTTCCGTTTGAGGTTTCAATTATTATCTTTTTGTCTTCCGTATAGCCCTTTACGCCGGCTTCGTGAGTTTCGGCGAACGGGTAGAGAGTTGCCTGCGGATGGCGTTTGGCGATTTCGCGGGCAATAATGGGATCGTCGTTCCAGAATATGAAAGCATCTTCAGCCGTCTGGTTCCGGATAATGCGGAATTTGGCATCCACATAGTTCTGCATCTCGTAGTTATAACGATCCAGATGGTCAGGCGTTATATTCAGCAAGATGGCGATGTCCGCCTTGAAGTCGTACATGTTATCGAGCTGGAAACTACTCAGTTCGATCACGTAGACGGCGTGAGGATCTTCAGCCACCTGGAGGGCAAGGCTGTTCCCGACGTTCCCGGCAAGCCCCGCATCCACTCCCGCCTGCCGGAGGATGTGGTAAGTCAGCATGGTCGTCGTCGTCTTGCCATTGCTCCCGGTGATACAGATCATCTTGGCATCCGTGTACCGTCCGGCAAATTCTATCTCGGAGATGATAGGCGTACCTTTCTCCTTCAGTTTCTTTATGATAGGAGCCTTGTCGGGAATCCCCGGACTCTTGATAATCTCGTCGGCATTCAGGATGTCGGCTTCGGTATGCCGGCCCTCTTCCCAACAGATACCGTGGGCATCCAGCATATCCTTATACTTGGGTTTGATGGACGAGAAATCGGAAACGAACACATCGAATCCTTTCGCCTTTGCCAGCACGGCGGCACCTGCACCACTTTCACCGGCCCCTAAGATAACAATCCTTTTCTTCATTTGATTTATGATTTCTTTATTCATTTATGATTTATGATTTATGATTTATGCGTCGATAATAAATCACAAATTATAAATCATAAATCACTTTACCTCATCTTTAACGTCACAATCGTTATAACTGCCAGGATGATACCGATCAACCAAAACCGGACCACGATCTTCGATTCGGGCACCACGTTAAAAGGTTTCTGTATCAAAGCCTGTATTCCCGCATTACCGGGCTTCTGGAAATGGTGATGAAGGGGAGCCATCTTGAAAATGCGCCGTCCCTCACCGTATTTCTTCTTCGTATATTTGAAATAGAACGTCTGCATAAGGACGGAGAGATTCTCCACCAGGAAGATGCCGCACAAGATCGGGATCAGTAATTCCTTCCGAATAATGATTGCGAATACAGCGATGATACCGCCTAACGTCAAGCTACCCGTATCACCCATAAACACCTGTGCCGGATAAGCATTGTACCACAAGAATCCGACCGTTGCCCCGATAAAGGCAGCCGCAAACACCACCAGTTCTTCCGCTCCGGGGATGAACATGATATTCAGGAAAGAGGCGAACTCGAAGTGCGACGACATATACGCAAGTATTCCGAGTGCCACCCCGATAATCGCCGAGCTTCCCGCCGCCAGGCCGTCCAGGCCGTCCGTCAGGTTCGCCCCGTTCGACACGGCCGTCACCACGAAGATCACCATCAGAACGAAGACCAGCCAGGCTGCCTCTTCCTTATATTCGCCTGCCCAGTTGACCAACTGCGCATAATCGAAATTGTTGTTCTTCACAAACGGGATCGTCGTCTTGGTCGACTTCTTTTCAACCGTATGGTAACGGACTTCCTCGATCACATTGTCATGCCGCACTTCCATATTCTCCTTGATTACCACATCGGGGCTCATAAAAAGCACCAGGCCGACGATCAACCCCAGACCGATCTGTCCGATAATCTTGAACTTGCCATGCATGCCTTCCTTGTTCTTCCGGAACACCTTGATATAGTCGTCGGCAAATCCCAACGCCCCTAACCAAATGGTCGTCACCAGCATCAGGATCACATAGATATTGGTCAGCTTCGCACAAAGCAAGGTCGGCACCACAATCGCAATGATAATGATGATACCTCCCATCGTCGGCGTCCCTTTCTTACTCATCTGCCCTTCCAGGCCGAGGTTACGCACCGTCTCGCCGATCTGCAACAGTTGCAACTTGTCGATGATACGACGTCCGATAGCCGTCGAGATGAACAAGGACAGGATCAATGCCAGGGCGGAACGGAATGATACATACTTGAACATACCGGCACCCGGAAAATCGAGCTGATCCAAATAATTAAACAAATAATACAACATAAAAAACTTCGTTTTTCAGTTGAAAGTCGAGAGTTGAAAGTTGAAAGTTAAATACTGCTGAATATAACTTTCAACTTTCACCTTCCACCTTTCAACTCTTAAATATTTCTTTTAACTGTTCCCGGTCGTCAAAATGATGCTTCACGCCTTTTACTTCCTGGTAATCTTCATGGCCCTTGCCTGCAACCAGAATCACGTCGCCTTTCCTGGCGAGCATAGTGGCTGTTTTGATCGCCTGCGCACGGTCCGTAATGCAGAGCGTATGTTCCATATCGGCAGCATTCAGGCCGGCAACCATATCTTTAATGATCTCATCCGGTTCCTCGAAACGGGGATTGTCGGAGGTCAGGATCAGTTGGTCGCTCAACTTGGCTGCCTCCTTCGCCATGATCGGGCGCTTTCCCTTGTCGCGGTTGCCGCCACAGCCAACGACCGTGATCACACGGCCGTTGCCGTTCAACACCTCATGGATGCTGTTGAGCACGTTCGTCAATGCGTCAGGCGTATGGGCATAGTCCACGATTGCCGTATATCCCGATGGAGACTGGATCGTCTGGAAACGACCGGAAACCGAATGCAGATCGCTCAACACCACCAACACTTCTTCCGGATCTTTGCCTAACGAAACAGCAGCTCCATACACTGCCAACAGGTTATAGGCATTGAAACGGCCGACAAAGCGTGTCATCACCTCACGCCCGTTAACCAGCATTTCAGTCCCTTCGAAATGGGATTCCAATATCTTTCCTTTGAAATCGGCCAATGTGCGAAGCGAATAGGTCAGCTTCCTGGCAGCCGTATTCTGCAACATGACAAGACCGGCTTTGTCGTCCGCATTCGTAAGTGCAAAAGCCGAAGCAGGCAGATCATCGAAGAATTTCTTCTTGGCTTTCAAGTAATTCTCGACTGTCTTATGATAATCCAAGTGATCACGCGTCAGATTGGTAAAGATACCTCCGTTGAACGACAGGCCGCTGATACGCTTTTGGTCGATCGAATGCGAACTGACTTCCATAAAAGCATACTCGCAACCGGCTTCCACCATCCGAGCCATCAGATTATGAAGGGTGACAGGGTCAGGCGTCGTATGATCAGTCGGGATTGCTTCGCCATCGATATAATTGCAAACGGTAGAGAGTAATCCTACTTTATGCCCCATCTTCCGGAACATCTCGTACAGGAGCGTCGCAATTGTCGTCTTTCCGTTCGTGCCGGTCACTCCAACCAATATCAGATTGTCCGAAGGATTCTCATACCAGGCAGAAAGTGATTTGCCTAAAGCATCCGCCGAATCTTTCACCCGGATAAAAACCGGTTTGCTTTCGGATACCTGTATGTCTTCATCCGAAAGAGCAGGAATTTCCTCGCAAACAATTGCGGCAGCCCCTTTCCCGATCGCGCTTTGGATATAATCATGGCCATCTACGGTCGTACCCCGAACCGCCACAAACAAAAAGCCTTTTTCCACTTTACGGGAATCAGACTGAATACCGGAGATCTCCACGTCGGTGTTTCCTACGACCTCAAGCACTTCCAACGGATGAATAAGTTCTTTTAGTTCCATAGCCTATTTTAATGTTAATGAAACGGTTTGTCCTTTCGAAACCCGTGAACCGGGAGATACGGATTGAGAAGATACCCGCCCCATACCATTCAACGAAGCCCGTAATCCAACGCTTTCCAACAGGTAAACGGCGTCTTTCGCTCCCATGCCAACCACATTCGGCACCAATCCTTCGCGGATAGGGATATCTTTCAGTTCCACATCTTCCCTGCCGTCCTCACGCTTAGCCGTCACCCATTGGGTTTCGATACTGTCGCTATCGGCTTCTATATCGAGTTTGTCCAAAACATATTCCAACGCTCCCCGTTCACCGGCTTTCGGCTGCGGCAACGTCACTGCCAATGAATCCTTTTCCATGTCGCGGATATCGAATGACATATGGCTGGCATAGACCTTCTCGGCTATCGCCTTCACTACGCCGCCTGACATCGTGCCCCCCGAAGGATAGCCGTTGCGCGGCTGACGGATCACGACGATGCAGGAATATTTCGGTTCGTCGGCCGGGAAATAGCCGCAGAAGGCGACCTGGTGGCCAGCCTGGCGGTAAACACCTCCCGAAGCGATCTGGGCCGTACCGGTTTTACCGGCAATACGGACAAAGTCAGAATGGACGGCCTTGCCGGTTCCTTTTTCCACTACGCCTAACAACATATCCTTTATCATATTCAGCGTACGCTCCGAGCAAATGGATTCCCGGATCACTTCGGTAGAGAAACTCTGCACGGTCTTGCCGTTGTGCATGATTTCTTTTGTAAAGATCGGACGCACCATCTTACCGTTGTTGGCAATCGCATTATAGAAGGCAAGCGTATAGATCGGCGGGATCTGAGTCTCATACCCGAAAGACATCCACGGCAAAGCAGTCTTCGACCAGTAGCGCACAGTGTCGTCCGGCCGGCGGATTTTAGCACGGCCCGCTCCAGGGATTTCCAGACGGAGGTCTTCATTCAAACCGATACGGTAAAGCCCTTCCACATACTTAGTCGGATTCTTTTCATATCCTTTCAGGATCGTCTTGGCCACCCCGATATTGGAGGAATACCAAATAGCCTGTTCCACCGAAATACGGCCATAACCACCTTTATGGTTATTATGATCCGTCATACGGGCTCCTTTATACATATAGATACCGTTGCCGACATCGACCGTATCGCCGGGCTGGCAGACACCATCTTCAAGCGCCACCATGATGGAGGCGACTTTAAAGGTCGAACCGGGTTCCGTTTCGTCTGCCACGGCATGGTTGGTATCCTCGCCGTAGACGCCTTCACGAATACGCCCCATGTTGGTAATGGCTTTCACCTCGCCTGTCGCGACTTCCATGACGACAGCCGTACCCGATGCAGCGTCGATCTTTTTCAGCATGTCGAGCAACGACTTCTCGGCTATATCCTGGATATTGATGTCGATCGTCGTGCGGATATCCATTCCTTCCACCGGATCGACCTCTACGACATTCGTCCATCCTCCACCGAGACGACGTACGGAATTCAGGCCGGCTACGCCGTGGAGCAAAGTATCGTATTGCAATTCCAGACCGTTCTTTCCCTTTGTCAGTCCTGTTTTAGGATCGATATCGCGGAACGTGTCGCCGATCGTACGGGAGGCCAATGTCCCGAACGGCTTCTGCCGTTCGACCATCTCCCGCGTGTAGAAGCCGCTCTTGAACCGTCCCAAACGGAAAAACGGGAATTTCTTTATTTCCTTCAAGTCGGAATAGGAAACTTTACCGTCACAAACGGGGAACTGGCGGCTTTTCTTCTTCAGACCATTCAGCAGGTAATTCTTATATCCGACAGGCGTCCTGTCTTTCAATTTGCGGGAAAGGTAAAAAGAAAGGGAGTCGATCCCGTTATGTTTACTTTTCAGAAGCGTATCCAAGCTGTTCCATTTCTTGGTCGGATGGGTATAGCAGTCTGCGTTGAAATCGATATACAGATAAAAGCAAGGCACACTGGTCGCCATCAGCTTGCCGTCGGAAGAATAGATATTTCCACGGCTGGGATAGATCAGGCGGTTCGGACGCTTCTGGCTCTCGGCCACCTTCATCCAAGTCTCCCTTTCCACAAAAGCCGTATCGAAGGCACGCACCAAGATGCCTATTGCTACCAATCCGAGCAACAGCACGATAAAGAAGTAACAGAATAAAATCCGGTTACTCTTAGGAGCTTGTTCTTTTGATCCGATCTCTTCTTCAGCCATCTTTTACTTATACAATTCATACGGCGGATTCTTCGCCGCTTCCAATTCTATACCCTGTTCTTCTATCAACAGTTCAATCTGCGACTGACGGCTGTTGCCTGTCAATTCCGAAGAAATGGACAGCGCCTCGAACCGCACATCGCGCAATTGCTGTTGTAAGCGGTCGATTTCACGCAACCGCTGCATACAGACATATCGGTTACCGATAAATATGAATATCAGTACGACAACAAGCACGATCATCTTCGTATGCCTGACAATGAAATCCTCTTTCAGGATCCCACCCCCCAATATGTACAAAAAAGAAAAACGATTCTCCTTCTTCTTTTCCTTCTGTTTCGTTTCCATTGCCATACTTTTTCTGTTGAAAGTTATCAGACTCTATTATCCAACTCCGCAATTCTTAGCTTGGCACTCCGGGAGCGGGGATTCCGTTCGATCTCCTCGTCCGACGGAACAATCACCTTATTGTTTACCAGGCGAAACGGAGATCTTATATTTCCAAAGAAGTCCTGCTCCGCCTTTCCTTCAAAGTTACCCGTCTTCAGGAAGTTCTTCACCAACCTGTCTTCCAAAGAATGGTAGGTGATGACAACCAGACGTCCGCCGGGTTTCAACACTTGCAGCGTCTGTTGCAACATCTCGCGCAAGGCACGCATTTCATCATTCACCTCGATACGCAAGGCCTGAAATACCTGAGCCAGGAATTTCTTCTCCTTATCTTTTCCCGTAAAGGGCTTTATCACTTCCAAAAAGTCGGCGATCGTTTCTATCTTCTTTATTTCGCGGCTGCGCACCAAGACGGAGGCCAGCTTGCGTGCCACTTTCAATTCTCCGTAAAGGTAGAACAAGTCTGCCAACTGTTCTTCCGTATATGTATTAACAATATCCGCCGCAGTTTGTCCAGCCCGTGTATTCATCCTCATATCCAACGCTCCGTCGAAACGGAAAGAGAACCCGCGATCCTTGTCATCAAAATGATGGGAAGAAACGCCCAAGTCGGCCAACACCCCATCGACCTCACCCGCTACACCATGATAACGCATGAAGTTATATAAGTAACGAAAATTACTGCGGACAAATACAAAACGGGAATCCGCCGGAATGTTTTTCTCCGCATCGGCATCTTGATCAAATCCATAAAGCTCCCCTTCGTCATTCAGCCGGTTCAAGATTTCACGCGAATGCCCTCCACCTCCGAAGGTAACATCGACATACACTCCGGATGGTTGAATGTCCAGTCCTTCCAAACTTTCATGAAGCATTACCGGCACATGATAACAGACTTCTTTTTCTTCCATTTCTTCGCTACTTCATGTTAAACTTTTCCTTAAAATAAGGGCCTGTAGTTGGTTGATTTGCACATACATCACCCTATTGGAGGGTAAAAGTACACATTTCCTAATTTAACCGCCAAGAAATATATGGGAAAAGTAACAAAAAGTTATCAACAGGTCGGAAAAACATTCACATTCTGACACCCCTAAACCCTGTCAGAATCGCGTATTTGGACGATTATACAGGGTTATTTTCAAATATCGCATTCTCCGGAAGATAAGCAGCTCCGACTTCTTCAAATTCCCCCAATCATACCACTCGTATATATGCACAAAAAGCCTCTCCGATATTTCTACCGGAAAGGCTTATTTGTTTTCTGCCCTCTTTTCTCACGAGAAGAGGAGCAATCGATTTATTTAATTAATAAATGCATCGAACTTATTTAACGATAGCCTTAACAGCTTCTTCGCCTTCAACAGCTACTACAACTACACCCTGAGGAGCAGCGATTGTAGCATTGTCAGAAGTGATAACTGTGTTAGCAACTGTCTGGCCTAAGATGTTAGTGATAACAACTTTCTTGCCTTCAGCACCAACTACCTGAACGTTTCCGTTACCAGCAATCACTGTTACTTCTGATGTTGTAATAGTTTCGTTATCTGTAGCCAACTGATCGTTTTCTTTATTCTCAACATTGAAAACCAAAGCACCATCACCACCAGTCTTAGCATTAGCGAATGTAGATTTATCATCTGTCAAAACTACACAACCATTCTGAATCTTCAGCCATGCAGCTTTTTCTGTAGGAGCGATAGATTCATTAACGGTAGTTGCAGAATTCGGCCAAATGTTCGATTCGAACAAGAATGAGTTTTCAGGACCTTCTTCTGTTACATTGTTAGCCTTTTCAGGATGTACATAACGGAATGACCATACGTAGTTCTTATGAACATCTTCAGTCAACAGATTCTTGATAGCAGGCAGACCCTTAGCCACAACAGAATCATTATAAGCTTGCAGAGTTGCAAAGTTTACTTTGTCGTTAGCCACGCTTCTATATTGAGCCGGCAAGATCCACAATGTATCAGCAACACGGATACCTTCAACGAAACCAACGCGAGTATAACCACCAGCTACGTCTGCATACGGTTTGTCTTGACCATAAACTGCAACAGAATCCTGGAAGCTTACCATATATTTAGCTCTTTCGAATCCTGGGATAGCCGGATGAGCATGCTTACAAGCCATAGGATCGTCTGTAATCTGTCCGTCAGGTGTAATATGCGGACCATCTTCAGTACAAGGAGTTCCTTCGATACCTGCAAAATCATTATGAGCAACAGAAATCAGGTACTGAGGTTTGATATAGCCACGTCCACGAACTACCCAAGTTGTATCAATCTGGAATGCCAAGCCTGTTGCTTTGTCTGCAGTCCACATACCAACATAGTTAACGAATTCGTCTGTCAAGCCACCTTCCTTATTATTTTCGTCCATCAGATATTCATGACGTACGTTTTCATAGAATCTCAAAGTATCACGGCCATCAGCTTCACCAAGATTTGCATTATTGAAACGACGATACAACGGAGTCTTATCAGGATTGATTGCAAATGCAGAAGTTCTAGTTTCTTCCAGTGGTTGTACCTTAACTGTTGCATCCAGAATATCATCCGTTACACCAGCTTTAACATTTGAAATTGTATCACTATTAGCCTTCACAATTGCATAATAGCATTCACTTTCATAATGGTTATTTTCTTTCAAGAAGAAATAATCGATAGGATCAGCGTAAGCTGACATTGCATACTTGTTTTCCTTAGCTTCGTCCATATAAGCATCTTTCAATGAGATTGCATATTCTGTTCTACGCAACTGTTTGATGCCAACACGTTTTGCAACATCCGCCGTTACTGTATAACCATAATCAGCAATTTCGTCTTCAATCAGACGGAATGCATCTTTACCGTTCAATACATTCAGCAAAGAATCTTTACCAGCACCCTTAGCTAAATACTTGCTGTTTTCGCCTGTTGCATACGGATGCAGATATTTGAATGTATATTCATCCAATAAGAACTTAGCGTCCGGGATATTCTTATAACCTAACAGTGAATCCTGATAAGCTTCAGCGATCAAAGCTGCATTACCCTTAACACCTTCGGCATCTTTTACTTGTACAAAGATCAAAGAGTCCGTTGCCTCGATATTAATACCAGTAGCAGCAGAAGTATACATATATTTAGCACCTTCATTCAACATCAGTTGAGCTGTAGCAGACAATTCGGTTGCGAACTCACGGTTTGTGATAGTAACAGGAGAATAAGCCTTTACCTTATCAGCCGTGTTCTTTTTCAACACAACCCACTGATAAGCCGGCATATGAGCTGTCAACTGTTCGTCTGCCTTTACTGTTACCCAAGTAGCTTCGCCACCATTTACATGGATCGGAGAAGCCAAATATTGCCCCTTCTGATTCATGATGAAATACAAACCGTCCTCAACAGAAGTACGACCGTTGTAAACGGCTTCACAGCCTTTATAACCCAAAGAAATATCAGTTTCCTTCTTGTCATAGATAGTTACAATACGTACTTTATCTTTGATCAAATCCTGAACAGTTACAAAGTTGTTCACACCTTTCGTACCAGCAGCTGTAGGAAGCACAGTTGCAGCAGCATCATTAACCCAATCAGAACCATTAGTAGCAGTTTTCGGATCATAATCCATTGCAGATTTAACCTGGATTACCAAGCTATCTTTTGAAGGATAGTAAGAGAATGCGAACTTATACTGATCTGAAAGACCTGTTACTTTGGAAATAGAGTCTGCAGCAGAAGTCGGCTTTGTAGCAGCAGTACTTGCCTGACGTTTAGCATAGCTCAGATCAGACCACTTAAATGCACGGAATCTCTCACCGCTTTCGTTAACGATAGCAGTATCAACACGCAGATAAGAACTATCTGCCGTCAACACAAATACATAATCATTATCACCAGAAATAGCTTCAGCCAAGAATTTGCCAGCATTCTTTCCATTGAACGGGTTGGCGACAGCAACCTTTTCGCCCTGTTCATCCGGTGTAAATGTCAAAGCAACCCCCTTATCCGCAGCTTGCAACCCCAAAATTGTATTGATTTCAGGAGCCTGCAAACGAATCATATCGGCTTCTTGAAGAATAAACGTCGTTAATTCAGTACCAGTAGCTGCATCATTATAAGCATCAGCTGCACCTAACTTCTTCACTTGAATATTTGTTCCGTTAGCAACCAAACCGATTACAGAGTCAGCTTTAAAATAAGAATACAATGTCTTACCTGCTTGTTCTGCTGCCGGAATAGATGTATACTGGTTCAAGTATGCCCAACCAGAGATTTCACCACCGACACGAGTAGAATCATTTGCCGTTTCTACGTCCGTATAAGAAGGCGTTTTTTTAGCCAAACCTTCCAACAGAGTACCAGCATACTGGATATCCAGACGCTGACCGGTAGCTTTGTTTGTAAAATCAAAGATAGGAGCTTTACCGTAACCTTCTTCAGTTACTTCAACACACCACAATGTACTTGCTAAATTTGCAGATTCAGTAGTTGCTTCCAATTTTAAAGCACCTTCCGGAGTCATCGCTAACACTCCATCAGCAGCTTTCAATTGATACAAGCCATTACCCGTTTTCTGCAAAGATGTTACAGGATTCCCTGCATTAGCAGACATCGCACCTAACAATGCAACCCCTGCCAAAAGAGTAGAAAACTTTTTGTTCATAATCAAATAATTTAATATTAATACTAAAGTGTAAATAAATCAATCAAATAACACGTACGTCTTCTAAATCTTATAATCAAATACCATTGCGTACGATTTTCTCTTGGCAAAAATACGCATAACTTTTCAACCGACAATCCTTTTCCTTAATATTTTTTCCTTTTCTATATTCTTTCTTATCAACAAGATAAGCTATCCTGTACGAAAATGCTTATTTACGAGACAAACTCTGATATTTATAGAGGAACTACCCCAAAGCCCTACATATCTAAAATTAATGTACATGCGTACATTAAATATATAAACAAAATCGATCTCTACATGATATAACGGAAACAACTGTCATACCTGTATATTATATCACCAATCCTCACACAAGAAACATGATGCTATAACGGTTGTTTCTAATTTACCATTGAAGTTCACATATTGGCAGATATGAATCATTTCAGCTTCACCCACCCTTGAAACCTTTTGATTATCATATCACACAAGGGTGAAGACAGACATCCGGACTGCCTTCACCTCAAAAATTTGCCTTCACCCTGTCTCGTCCTGATTTGGGTTGGCCATGCCTCCCCGGTTTCACATCCACATATTTAAGTAAAAAACAAGGAGGCTACAATATCAATTAATCAACAAATACACAGGTATTAACAGCTATTACTACCACTCCTTACCTTTTCGCCCTTAGTCGAAAAGGTTTT
>ERZ825159.2423-NODE-2423-length-15148-cov-3.835752_pt1 | contig 15148 bp, 10 predicted proteins | sample MGYA00519932_ERZ825159 | MGnify/ENA primary metagenome ERZ825159 (study PRJEB31778, sample SAMEA3449191) | human gut metagenome | biome: human gut; feature: human-associated habitat; material: faeces | place: United Kingdom | collected 2010/2012 ...
TGCGGGCTTTTCCGTATCCGGTTTTACCATATCCGGGTTTTCCGTATCTGGTGAAGCCGTATCCGGCTGGGGCGTATCCGGGTTCTTCGGCTGTGGTTGCTCGTAGATAACATACTCGGTATCGCTGATCCGACCCTGCCGGTCTCGCAGCTGATGGCGGACAATGTACCCGGCAGTTTCCAGCTCCCGCAGCGCGCCGCCGATAGCGTCCACGCCCTCTTTGCAGATGGCGGCAAGCCCTCTGGTGGTATAGTTCCAGTCCTCCGGTAAGGACAGCATCATGGAAAGCAGCCCCTTGGATTTCAGGGACAGCTCTGTGTCCCGCAGATGATGGTTGGACATGACCGTATAATCCCGGTTTCGCTCAATGCGGAAAACTGCCACTTTGATGACCTCCTTCTGGGTAAAAATAAGTGTTGATTTTCGTAGTCTTGTTGGCCTGTATTCCCTTAAAAATCCCTCCATGTGAGAACACACAGGCGGTGCTTCATTCGCCGCTCTCAAAGGAAACAAAGGCCGATTTTCCACCCTATTTGCTACACAAAAAGGCGACTGCGGGAAGCAATCGCCTTTTTGAGAGGGAATATGAAGCAAGAAAAACACGAAATTCGCTGCCCTGAAATTGAAAAACGTCTAGGGAAATACTGATTTTTTGAAAAGTCCTATAAGAACACCCGCACCAGAGAAGAATAATCCGAACCTGTTCTTGGTGGAAAACGGGTTCGGATTATTTTTGTTCCTAGGACTCGAACAATAAAATGCAAATGTCCGGTGGATATTATTTTTTCGAGAATTCAACCATAATCTGACTCAGCAGCTTTTGCTGATGCTCGGTAAGACCGGGATATGGGGAATGATCGTTCGTAAATTCGTAAATCAGGGAATGAATGATCGCCTTTTGCGTGTCGTTCAGCCCATCTACCGAGACCATCTCCGCCTTATCTATCCCAACGAGAAAATCCAGTGACACGTTGAAAATCAGTGCGATCTCGGTCAGTACCTCCAGCGGAGGGATACGGAGATCATTTTCATAGGCGCTGATGACAGACTTGCTTCGATTCAGTGCTTTTCCCAGTTCAGATTGCGACATATTGCGATCCATACGTAATTGCTGCAAGCGTACTCCTAAATCAACCATTACTGATTTCCTCCCAATGTTTTGTATCAGTAACATTTTATTTTACTTGCGTTCTGCTTGAGTGGACTATACAATAGTTGCGTCTTGAATCAGTGGAATTATTTGCGGATGTGTTTTGCAATACAGAACGCATAATAACAGGAAAGAGGCAAATCATGAGATGGAATCCACTTCCCGTTTTTTCTGACGGACAGAATACTTTTCTATCCATTCCTCGACAGAATTGGGAAACGAATAATCTTGGCTTCTTCCGTAATTTGCATTAAAATATAGTTCTATTATACCTATTCTAAATATAATAGATTCTGTGCTTTCTCATTTCCCACGGTTATACTACTTACTGGAATTAAATCTGATTCTAAAGGGATGATTAACCGTGGACTTGAAGGCAGTCGGGAAACGAATCAAGGCAGCCCGTGAGCAAAAGGGGCTGACGCAGGAAGCGCTGGCAGAATTGGTGAATTTAAGCCCTATGCATGTCAGCGTAATTGAACGGGGCTTCAAGCCTACCAAGATGGACACATTCTGCAATATTGCCAATGCTTTGGATGCGTCCGCCGATACATTGCTTCAGGATGTCATCGATCACTCTGCCGATTCTGTTCCGTCTGATTTAGACGATCTCATGAAGGGTCTCCCCGCAAAGGAGCGGCGCAAAATATACCACTGCGTCAAAGCGTATATTGAAGCCTACTATGAAAACGGCTGATTTCGCCAGCAAGCAATCAAAAAGATTGCCTGCTGGTTTCCTTTTGCTATAATTCGACTGACTTCGACATGCCTTTTCCTGTATTATAAGCCTATCAGAATTACTTATAAATATAAATTTATATGGTTCTGATTATTTATATTGGAAATGAGGCAATGGTATGTCGATTGTAAAATTCGAGCTGAATGAGACGCAGCTTGCGCTGCAATTAAGGAGTACGCTGGAACAGGCTGATTCCTGCTATACAAAAGAATATCTTCCTTTTGCGCAAGCCAATGCGAAGTTATCCGATGATGCTTTTGTGGATACGCTGGAAAGACAGTTTGCTGCCAAACTATTGTATGTTGCATAGCAGGGTGTTCGCTGGAACTTGGATTGTTACCGAAATCCAATAAACAAGCTCCGGCTCCAGACCGATTATGAAGAACTTCATGGAGAATATCTTTTTTCTGCGCTTCCGCAGGTGCAAACCACCGAAGACGCCATATGTTCTTCTGTCCAGCGGTTTACCCCGGAGCAGCAAGCACTGGCAATTCAAATTGAGGATTATTATTCCTATCTGGAAACCATAGGCTTCAAGCTTGTACACTATTGGGGCTTTTTGTGGGGCAACGAATTCTTCCCCAAAGTCGTTCCCGGGTATGCCGCTGATACAGTTTTTAACGCAAAGTACACGCATATGCTTGAACACGATCTTGGCATCATACTTGCAGACCAGACGTAACAAACGGAGCCTCCATTTGGCGGAGGCTCCGTTTGTTAGCAAATACTGCCTGACGATCGATTACACCCTGTCCAGAATTCTTCCATCCGTAGAAACGATCACCACGTCCCACGGGATCAGCTTTCCGCTGTTCAGCAGCGCTTTCTTCACCGCCTGCTCAATACCGCCGCAGCAGGGGACTTCCATCCGAACGACCGTGATGCTGCGGATGTCGTTGTGCTTCAGAATCTCCGTGAGCTTGTCGGAATAGTCCACGGCGTCCAGCTTGGGGCAGCCTACCAGCGTGATGCGGCCCTTGATGAAATCCTGATGGAAATTGGCATAAGCATAGGCGGTACAGTCGGCGGCGACCAGAAGCTTTGCCCCGTCGAACCATGGCGCGTTCACGGGCGCAAGCTTGATCTGCACCGGCCACTGGCGCAGCTGGGACTGCTGGGGCGTCCTGACGTCGCAGGGGGATTCCTCCCGGTGAATGGCCCGCGCCGCGGAGCTGGGGCAGCCGCAGGGCAGTTTTTCCTCCTTTTTCGCCTTCGCGGCCAGAACGGCGGCTTCGTCGTAGGCAGCCGCTTCCCGTTCTACGAAGGTGATTGCGCTGGTGGGGCAGGCGGGGAGACAGTCCCCCAGACCGTCGCAGTAGTCGTCCCGCATCAGCTGCGCCTTGCCGTCCACCATGGCGATGGCGCCCTCGTGGCACGCCGCCGCGCAGGCGCCGCAGCCGTTGCATTTTTCCCGGTTAATTTCAATAATTCTGCGAATCATAACAAATTCCTCCTGTTTTTTGGGGGAAACTCTGAACAAATCGTCTTCGGCTGGACAGCGGATCTTTTTCCCCAGCCGTGCGGTTTCACAAGCGGGAAATACACAAAGTATTCCTCCACTTGTGAAGCCTTCGTCTAGGAAAAAATCTCTCGCTGCCAGCTCTCGCCGATTTGTTCAGAGCTTCCCTTGACTTTATAATCAGAGTTTACTATACTATTGCAAAAACGTATGTTGGAATTCCAACAAAGGAGCGGTTATGGAAGCTTATTATGAAATTTTGTCCCGGTGTCCGCTGTTTGCGGGCATTTCCCGGGAGGAAATGCCGGAAATACTTGGCTGCCTGGACAAAAGGGTGGCCGAAATTCCAAAGGGCGACCCGGTGTTTCTGGAGGGGGAGCCTGCCCGGTTTGTGGGGGTGGTGCTGTCCGGCGGGGTGCAGATCGTCCGGGACGACTACTACGGAAGAAGAAGCGTGCTGACGGTGGTTTCTCCCGGCGAGCTGTTTGCGGAGGCCTTCGTCTGCGCGGGGGTGGATGCCCTGCCGGTGAGCGCCTTCGCCTTGCAGAGCAGCACCGTGCTGCTTCTGGATTGCCGGCGGGTGATGACCGGCTGCGGCCACGACTGCCTGTTCCACAGCCGGCTGGTATTCAATCTTTTGCAGGGAATCGCCCGGAAAAATCTGGCGCTGACGGAGAAAATCCGCTGCATGTCCCGGAAAACGACCCGGGAAAAGCTGATGGAATTTCTTCTCGATCAGGCGAAGCGCCACGGCAGCGCGGAGTTTACGATCCCCTATGACCGTCAGGCGCTGGCGGATTATCTGGGCGTGGAGCGAAGCGCCATGTCGGCGGAGATCGGGAAGCTAAAAAAGGCCGGGTGGATTGAAACCAGCGGCGCATGGTTCCGGGTGGCGGCCTCTGAGAGAAAATGATTACAAATATGTAACAATATGTGGATTCTGACGGCTTTTTCGACACAAGATGTTGTGGGGATTTTAAAAATTGTATTGACAATTTCTTAAATCGGTCTTATAATACCGAATGGAGAAACACGAGCAGAGGCACTGCGTTCGCAACGGCGGCTTCGTCAGGCGCAGGGCTTAACAAGGGAATGGGGTAATCAGAGGGTTCTGGAAGCCCCGCATTGACCAATACCGTGTGCGTTTAGAAATCTGTCCGTTGGCGAAAGCCAGTCATTGGGGCGACCTGAGAAGGCAGGGCAGATTTTGCTTGAGGCGCGAGTCGGGAGACCTACTGTTTCGTCAGAATGTTGCTTTGGAATGGTCATGGCGATGTTTTGCCCGTTGGTGGAACACGCGATGACCATTTTTGCGTGGTTTCTCTAAAATTACAACCTAATTCATGTTTCCGTGGCCGGGCGGGGCGTTCAGACTGCCCGGCTGAACAAGAGAACGGGGTGCGAGTCCCCACGCTGCCGGCACTGTAAGTGTCGAGACGGCCTGCCGTTGGTGAAAGCCAGTCATTGGAGAATTCCGAGAAGGCAGACAGGCCGCCGCTCGAGACACAAGTCAGGAGACCTACGGAAACAGACAGCGGCCGCTTTGCCCCGGGAATTGGGCGGAGACGGTCGGTTTTCGGCGCAGAAAAACGGCTGCGGCGGTCTATTGTTTTGGACTGCCGCAGCCGTTCTTCATTATATATAGAAATGTAGAAAAAGGTGCATTATGCCGACGCCAAGCAGAAATGCGATTTATGACGCGACCATCCGCAGAATGACCGCGTGCGCTCTGGAAGAAGCGGAGAACCGTTTCGCCGTGGAACACGCGCAGGACACGGAGCAGCAGCTTGCCGATTATCTCCGCAAATATGCGGACGAACTGGGGCACACGCCATGGCCACGGGAGATTCCGGGCGGCATGACCATTCAGACACGCTTCGGAAGCTGGGAGGCGGCTGTGGCGGAGGCGGGGCTGCCTTTCCCCGAGCATCCGAACCAGCCGGGCAAGTTCCGGCGCGTCCGGGAAGAGACCCAGCGCCAGCGAGCCATCTACCGCCAGAAGAAAGCCGAAAAACGGGAGCGGGCGAAGGAACGAATGAAGGCGCAGGAAGAAAAAAGAAGAAAAAATCGTCAATCCGGTATTACCTGATCCGCGTAACCCCCTTGCGCGAATCTGTAGTAATATAGTGAGCTGTTTTGATTGCCCAAGGAACAGCTTTTCCTCCCTTAATACCGCCGTCGGAGCAGAGGCGGCGGTATCAAGGAAACAAAAACCTCCGCCGGGTATCCGGCGGTGCAAATAGATATCCGGCTTATTTTGTGGCAAATGCGCGACCGACCGAAACGGGAGACACGCATTCTTGTTCGGCTGAACAAGGGAATCCGGTGCAAAACCGGAACACGGCGGGCAGACCCGCCGTGCTGTAAGCACGGAGCCGACTTCCTTTCCGCGAAAGCGGGTCATTGGGGAAACCTGAGAAGGCGGGAAGCGGCGTGGACGATTTCGTCCGAACGTGTTAGTCAGAAGACCTACAAACTGTGCGTTTGAAAAACGTGCAGCATAAGCAGAAAGCCCCGGCAGCGGTAAACCCGACGTGCCGGAGCTGGCCGGAATGAATTCCGCTTTACGCCTGCGGGCGTTGCAATACCATATAACGAGGAGGTTTATTTATGAAGAGAAGACTACTGGCATTCCTGCTGGCGTTTGTGATGACGTTCAGCCTTGTGCCGGTAAACACGTTTGCCGCAGAGGCAGATGCAGCCGCTCTTTACACCAACATTACCACGGAATCCGGCGAAAATGTGACCGTCGAGTATGTGGAAACGGTTGTTGGTGAAGCGGCGTGGGGTGAATCGATCAACACACCGTATTACCATGTGACGATTCCTGAAGGAACCGGAAAGGTGCTTCTCACCTATCCGGAAAGTGTCAAGCTTGTGCTTTCCGGGGATGACGGGGCAGTTTTCTTCTACAGAAATACGTACCCGGGACAAAGCACGATTGATTTCGGCGGGGCTCTCACGGTTGCGACCAACAATGACGGAAGCAAGACGGTGACCATTCCTGTTGAAAATTTCATGCTGAGTACGGATGGTTCAGTTGCTGTGGGCATGGCATACTACGTTGACGAGGAGAACCGGTCTGCTGCCGAATTCTTTGACTTTACTTACGCAGCCATGACCCATGCGGTTACCCTGACCTCCGGCGAGGGCTATACCCTGACCGGAGAAGCCACGGTAGAGGACGGCAAGGACTACAGCTTCACCGTCACCATCGCCGACGACTACGAGATGGAAGACAACTTCATAGTCAAGGCCAACGGCGAAACGCTGACGGCCGGTGAAAGCGGCAGCTACACGGTTGAGAACGTCACTGCCGATCTGACCATTACCGTCGAGGGCGTCGTGAAAAAGCAGGCCGCTTCTCACAGCGTGACACTGACCTCCGGCGGGGGCTACACCCTGAAGGGCGAGACCACCGTGGCAGATGGTGCGGATTACACCTTCTCTCTGAAATTCGACAACTACTATGGGGCCGGCAATGGCTTTGCGGTCAAAGCCAACGGCACCGCACTGACGGCGGGTGAGGACGGCACCTACACGGTTAAGAATGTTACTGCCGACCTGACCATCACCGTCGAGGGCGTGGCCCGCCTCTATAAGGTTTCTCTGCCCCACGGTTGGAGTCGTCAGTTCACCATGTCCGCCTGTGACGGCTATGCTGACCCCTCCACCGACCCGAGAATTGCCAAGGGTGGGGATTATAAGTTCAAGGTAACTCCCAACGAGGGCTTTGCGGTACAGGACAACAACTACGACGTTTCCTTCTCCGGAGCCGGCACCGTAAGCGTTGAGGTGAAGGACGGCTATGCTGTCGTGACCCTGACCGATATATTCAGCAATGGCGATGTCAGGATTCAGGGCGTCAAAGAGATTATCACAGTCACCCTGCCTAATGGCGAAGGCTTCACCGCCGCTGCCGCCGAGGGAACCAAGACTCCCGTTCTGAAGGGCGACAGCTACAGCTTCACCGTCACTGTCGCCGAGGGCTACGAGAAGACCGATGACTTTGCGGTCAAGGCCAACGGCGAGGCGCTGACGGCCGGTGAAAGCGGCAGCTACACGGTTGAGAACGTCACTGCCGACCTGACCATCACCGTCGAGGGCGTGACCGAAGCCGTTCAGAAGACGGCCGGCCTGTCCGTTCTGAAGTTCGGCGACACAAGCACCGAGGCCAAGGCGCAGATGTTCCAGCTGATTCCGGCTTTCGACCCGGCGGTCAAGGAATACACCGTGCTCGTGCCGGACAACTCCAACATGTTCTACGCATGGGCGACCAAGGCTGACGACAGAAGCAGCAGCACGACCATCACGGCCAAGTGGGTAAACCTCAACATCGATACCGAGAAGACACAGGCTCTGACCTCCGGCAAAGCCAGCGGCCAGAATCTGGCAGGCTTCGCACCCACCGGCACGAAGGTCAACACCATGACCGTCACCGTTGTGGACGGCGACTTCAAGGATGAGTACAAGCTCACCTCCGTCCGTGTTGCGCCGAGCCTGACCGCCCTGTCTCTGGACGGCATCCGGTTCGCGGAGAGCTTCTCCGCTACCAAGACGGCTTACACCGCGACCACTGCCGCCGAGAGCGTTACCGTTGCGGCGACGCCCCGTGACGAAAGCTACACCGTCACTGTCAACGGCGGCAGCGATACCACCGTTCCGCTGAATCTTGGTGAGAACAAGATCGACGTGGTCGTCACCAACCCCGGCGGCTATACCAACACCTACACCATCACCGTTACCAGACTGGCAGCCATCGAGGTCGGCTTCACCGTTGACCCCGCCGACGCCAAGGTAACTGTCTGGGATTCCAACAAGGACAGAATTGCTCCCACGGACGGCAAGTATTCCGTCATGGCTGACGCCGAGTACACCTACCTCGTGCAGAGCGACGGCTATGTCAGCCAGAAGAGCACCTTCAAGTTCAGCGAAAGCAGCACCATCGACATTACTCTGGCCGTGGCTACGGAGAACCCGAACCTGGACAAGAGCATCACTGCCGAGTGGGGCAACTTCCGCAAGGGCGACAACAATCTGGGTATCACCAACGCTAAGACCCCCTACGCCCCCGAGGACGCGGAAATTCTGTGGGCTGTGAAGCACGGCACCGGCTGGGCGGCTGCCCCCGGTTCTCCCATCATGGTCGATGGCGACATCTACACCTACTCCGGAAGCACCATCCGCCGTCTCAACAGCATGACCGGCGAGACGGTGACCGAAGGCACCATGGTTGATAAGTCCAGCTACTCCATCGTCCCCATGACTTATGGCGACGGCATGGTCTTCGTTGGCCTGTCCGGCGGCAAAATTCAGGCATTCAATGCCAAGACGCTGGAATCCCTGTGGGTCTACACCGACGAGCTGGGCGGACAGCCCAACTGCCCCATCACCTACAAGGACGGCTACATCTACGCGGGCTTCTGGAACAGCGAGGCCAGAAACGCCAACTTCGCCTGCATCAATACCATTGACGAAGATCACGCCTCCGCTACCGAGGTCAAGTACGCCAGCTGGACTTACACCAGAGCGGGCGGCTTCTACTGGGCGGGCGCCTACGTCACCGACAAGCTTGCCATCGTCGGCACCGATGACGGCGCAGGCGGTTACGACACCAACGGCGCCGCGCTGCTGGTCTTCGACCGCTTCACCGGCGAGAAGCTCGACACCCACGAGGGTATCCGCGGCGACATTCGCTCCAACGTTTCCCATGATCCCCAGTCCGACCGGGTGTTCTTTACCACCAAGGGCGGCATTCTGGGCAACGCCCAGATCGACTGGGATACCGGTAAGATCCTGGACTACAAGGAAGTCGTTATCAAGGATGCGCAGGGCAATGCCAACGCCATGTCCACCTGTACGCCTTCCGTGTACAACGGCAGAATCTACATCGGCGTCGCCGGCACCAGCCAGTTCGGCGCCAACAGCGGCCATGGCATCGCGGTTTATAACCTGAACGGCGACGGCTCCATGACCCAGGCGTATGTTTACGCCATCGTCGGCTATCCCCAGACCTCTGCCATGGTCACCACGGCCTACGCGGGCGAGGACGGCTATGTCTACATCTATCTGCCTTACAACTATACCCCCGGTGGTATCTCCGTTCTGAAGGACAGACCGGGACAGACCGCGCCTCTGACCACCACCAATTCCGGCTACAGCGAGGTCTTCACCCCGGTCGGCCCCCTGGCGCAGTACTGCATCTGCTCCACCATCGCCGACCAGTACGGCACCCTCTATTATAAGAATGACTCCTGCTATATGATGGCGATCACCTCCAAGATCGAATCTCTGGAGATCACCCAGTATCCCACCATCACCGAGAACGAGGACGGCTCCATCACCGTTGACGGCCTGAAGGCTGTCACCAAGCTGAAGAACGGCGAGGAGCGGGATGTATCCAACTATGTTTCCGTCGTCAAGAACGAGGAGACCGGCGGCTACACCGTGTCCTACACCTACGGCTTCGACAACGCTAACTACGGCCTGAAGACCGTGACCGCTGAGATTACCGACTACACCGTCACCATCCCCACGGGCGAGGGCTACACCATCACCGGTGAGAAGACCGCCAAGGGCGGCAAGGATTACACCTTTAAGCTGGAGCTTGACTACCGCTACGAGGCGGGGGAGGACTTTGCCGTGCAGGTCAACGGCGAGACCGTCACCGGCGAGAAGGGCGTCTACACCGTCAAGAATGTTTCTACCGATCTGGTCATCACCGTCAAGGGTGTGAAGGAGAAGGTTCTGGAGCCTGTCACGGTCTACTTCTCCTTCTCTCATGATGATACGTTTGAGTCCTGCGAGCAGTCCGGCGAAACCATGGCGCTGAAGAAGGTCACCGTTCCTTACTTCGATCTGGAGCTGTATGGCCTTGAGAACTTCTACTTCGCCTCTGAGAATTACGGCCCTGCCAGCGGTGACCCCACCGGCGGCCCCGGCAGCGCTCTGGACCCCGGCACCAAGGAATTCGCTTACGGAAAGATCACCATGCTGCACCTGTTCATCTATGCCACCGAGGTTTACTATCTGGGCATTGACCCTGCGGATGCGGGCAAGGGCTATCTGGCGGATAATGGTATGGGCACCGATATCTTCAATTACAGCGGTTCTACGGGCTCCATCTTCCTGCAGAATATCTGGAATTACGACCTGAACCTGAACTACTATCTGAACTACGAGTATCCTCTGGCCTCTGCGGGCTGGGGCAGCACATGCGATCAAATCCTGCTCCGCGAGGGCGACATCGTCACCCTCGGCCACTTCTCCGACTGGAGCTTCTTCAACGATACCACCAGCATCTTTAATTACATCGTAGCCGACAAGAAGGATCCCGTTCAGGGCGACAAGATCAAGCTGGAGCTGTACCATGCGGGCGCTGACATGTATGGTTCTTACAACACTGCCCACACCCTCATCGACTACAGCCCCAGTGTTTACTGCACGCCTGTCAACGATATCGTTTCCGGCGACGTGACCACATGGCAGTATGTGGGAAATGCGGAAGCTGACGGCAGCCTGGTCGTGGATACCAGCACTCTGGCTCCCGGCGAGTATATCTTTGCTATGGCCGGTCAGCCCGGTAAGGAAAACCCCGGCGCCATCTGCTCCACCCCCGGCGGCATCCGCCTGACCATCCACGAGAAGCCCGTCGTGAAGGGCGATATCAACGGCGACGGTGTGATCAACTCCACCGACGTAATGGCTCTGTTCAACGCGATCAACTCCGGCGATGACCTCGACGCCACTGTTGCAGACGTCAACGGCGACGGCGTGATCGATGCCCGCGACGTGATGGCGCTGTACAACATCATCAAGAGCGACAACTGATCCAGCAGATGGTTTGCCGGCCGGAATATCCTGTTTTGACCGGCAAACCCCACCTTACCGGTACTTGACTCAAAGCAAAAAGACAACTTCTGACAGGAGGATGTTATGAAAATTTTTAAGAAATCCATGTGCCTGCTCCTCGCGGTAGTCATGGTTCTCGGCATGGCGATCACCGCCTCCGCCGTGGAGACCACGGAAACCATGAGCGTGACGGCCAGCAAGGCCAACCCGGCGGTTGGCGAGGAATTCAGTATTTATCTGAACGCCAGCGGCAATATCGCCGAATGCGGATGCTTCCAGATGGACCTGTACTACGATCAGGATCTGTTCGAGTACGTGGGCGCAAACACCGCTTTCACACCCAATCACAACACCAATAAGACCACCGGCGCGCGGTATATCCGCCTGACGTGGCTTGACCTGACCAGCCAGACCGTGATCCCCAAGGGGCAGTTCTGCGAGCTGAAGTTCAAGGTCCTGAAGGCTGGCGAATATCACTTCCAGCTGACCAACATCGTCATTTCGGATTATAAGGGCGACGCCATCATGAATGTTGCCACTGCTCCCGGCTCCGTGGACGTGGCTGCAACGGAAGCCCCCGCCTTCGTCGGCTACGCAGTTTCCGCTTCCGAGGACAAGACTGTCACCGTCGGCGAGAGCGCCGAGGTCAAGATCAATGTTTCCAACAGCGACAGCATCATCACCACCTACAACGCCTATGATCTGACCCTGACCTATGACACCGACAAGCTGACCTACAATTCCTGCACCGCCGCCGACGCTTTGGCAGTCGTGAAGGATGACGTTCCCGGTACCATCCGTGTGATCGGCTTCGGCGATGACAAGAATCTGGATACCCCCGCCGCTACCCTGAATTTCACCGCCAAGGGCACGGGCGAAGCGGAAGTGAAGATCACCTCTGCCAAGGTTGACATCGGTTCTCAGGCCGTCGGCAGCGACGCCCCCGATGCACATATCCTCGACACCACCACCGTCATCTCCGTGACCGGCTACACCGTCACTCTGGGCGAGGGCCTGTCCGGTGAATCCACCGTCGCTCCCGGCGCGGACTACACCTTCACCGCTACCGACGCGGACAACTACGACTACGTTATCTCTGCCACCATGGGCGGCGAGACCACCACTGCCAACGACAACGGCGACGGCACCTATACCATCCCGGGTGTCACCGGCAATCTGGTGATCAATGCTACCATGACGCCCAAGAGCTACAATGTCACCGTGGAAGGTACCGGCGCAGGCGATGTGACCGCTGCCGATAAGGCCACTTACAACACCGACTACACCTTCACCGTGACCGAGGACGATAACTACACCTATACCACCACCGTGACCGTGGGCGGCAAGGCCTACACGTTGGGTACTCCCGAGAATGGCAAGTACACCATCCCCGGCACCGACATCAAGGGTGACATTGTGATCAGCGTCACCAAGACCGTGAAGCCCTCCTCCGTGGTTTCCGTCACCAAGCCCGATTACGTAAAGGGCAACGACACCGCCACCAAGGGTCAGGATTACACCTTCACCGTCGATAAGGAAGAAGGCTACGATTACTCCGAGCCTACCATCAAGATCGGCGGGCAGGATGTGACCGACAAGCTGGTCAAGAACGGCGATGGCAGCTACACCATCCCCGGCTCCACTATCACCGGCAACATCACCATCGAAGTGACCAAGACCGCGGCTGTTGCTGTGGACGTCGCCCAGTACCTCACTCTGGACGGCAAGGTCATGTACCTTGTGACCGCTTCCGGCACTCTCCCCGAGGGTCAGGTTGCCAAGTACGACGGCATGAGCATGTTCTGGTCCGAGAAGTACAACGCATACGCTTATCTGGTTATCTCTGCGGATAATCTGGAGGCTGTGAAGGCGGAAGCCGCTGCGAAGGTCAAGGTCGCGGAAGGCACCTCTGCCGGAACCGTGGATTACAGCGGCGATGTGAACGGCACCGGCCTGACCGACGTCAACGACGCTCAGCTGACCTACGATATGTACAACACCAAGTACAGCAGCTTCGATGTTGTCTCCATGCTGAAGTTCCTGAATGCCGATGTGAGCGGCGACAAGAAGGTCAACGTCACCGACGCCACCGCTATCGTCAACCTCATCAAGTAATTCCCTAAACCAAACGCCTCCCCCGCTTCACGGCGGGGGAGGCCAACCCGCAAAGTTCGGAGGGTCACAGGTGTTCCCGTGGGAAACGGAAACAGCTGTGAATTTCCGACACCTTTGCCGTAGGATGTGATTTTATGAAAAAGAGAGTTTTATCCGGTCTGCTTGCTTTTGTAATGCTTTTGTCCGCCCTGCCCATGGGAGTTTATGCCGCGGAAACGCGCTATTCGGTCGCCGCTTCGCCGGATCAGACTACGGATGTTGGGAAGACCGTCAGCATGAGCGTGTCCGTCTCCGGGGGAAAGTACAATGCCTACGATCTGGTGCTGACCTATGACACCGCGCGGCTGACCTATGTGTCCGGTCAGGCGGCGGATAAAGGGGCTTCGGTAACCGAAAAGAGCGGAAGCATCCGCGTTATCGGCTACGGCGCGGATAAGTCCGCTTCCACGAAGGTCGTAACCCTGACATTCAAGACAAAGGCGGCGGGGACTGCAAAGGTTGTGATTTCCTCGGCGAAGATCGACACCGGCACAAATGCCCCGACAAAAAACGCGCCTCCGGCTGCGATCAGCAGAAGTACCACAAAGTTTACCATCCAGCCGGGATACACCGTGACGCTGGACGAGGGGCTGGCCTCTGACAGCCTGAGCGCGGCGGCAGGGGAGAATTATACCTTTCGTGCGACAGATCCGCTCCACTATGATTACAAGCCCTCGGCGAAGATCGGCGGCAGGGACGTCACGGTCAAGGATAACGGCGACGGCACCTACACCATCCCCGGCAGCGAGATCAACGGAAATATCACGGTCAAGGCGAACAGAACCCCCAAGACCTATAAGGTAACATTCAAGGGCGAGGACCTGTCGGGCGAGAATTCCGCAACCTATAACACGCCCTACCATTTCAAGCTGAACCGGAAAGCCGGATACAGCTACGTTCTGCGTGTGACCATCGGCGGGAAGTCCTACACAGGCTACAAGGCGGAGAACGGCGGCTACGTGATTCCGGGTGCGGCCGTCACAGGCGACATTGTCGTCACCGCGCAGAAAACCAAGATCAATTCCGGCGGCGGAAGCTCCAGCGGCGGCTCAGGCGGCGGAAGCTCTGCCAAGTATGTGTCGGTCAGCTTCATCGGCTCCGGCGCGGACGACGCGGTGGGCAGGAAAACCACACGGCGCGGTTCGGATTATACGTTCCGCATTGATCGTAAGGACGATACCGATTATGACGTTTCCGCAAGGGTCAACGGCGTCACCGTCAAATGTACCTACGACAGTAAAAAGAATATTTACCGTATTTCGGGCAGCGAGGTTACAGGAGATATCACCATCACGATTACGAAGGGCGCCCCGGTGGAGGTCAACGTATACGTCACGCTGGACAAGCAGAGCATGTACCTTGTGACTTACAGCGGCAGCGTTGAAGATGGGCATGTCCCCATGTACGACGGACAGAATATGTACTGGTCGGAAGCCTACAACGCCTACGCATGGCTGGTGATTTCCTCCGCTGATGAAAAAGAGGTCGTGCGGACTGCCCGGAACAGTATCATCATCGGAGAAGGGGAGGCCGCCGCCTCCATCGACTACTCCGGCAACGTTGATCTCAGCGGGCGCATCGATGTGGACGACGTACATCTCGACCACGACGTATACAACGCGAGATACACGCTGGTAAGCATGGTGATGCACAAATTCCTGAACGCAGATGTCAACAGAGACCGGAAGGTGGACGTAAAGGATGCGGTGTGGATCGTCAACCGCATTCTCAGCGGACAGCAAGGAGCGTGACATATGAAGAAGATCATCAGCATAGTTTTGGCTGTCGCGCTGAT
>ERZ825159.2454-NODE-2454-length-15011-cov-11.263105_pt1 | contig 15011 bp, 14 predicted proteins | sample MGYA00519932_ERZ825159 | MGnify/ENA primary metagenome ERZ825159 (study PRJEB31778, sample SAMEA3449191) | human gut metagenome | biome: human gut; feature: human-associated habitat; material: faeces | place: United Kingdom | collected 2010/2012 ...
CTGCTTTTATCTTCGAGCAGTCTCGCCTTGACGATTCCGCGGCTGCAGTAATTCATTTCTTTTCTCTACAGGAGCAATGCAAACACTATGAACGAGACCTTTATGAAAGAAAAACCGGTGCTGCCGCTGTTGGTATCCATGGCGCTGCCCAATGTTATTTCCATGCTGGTGAACAGTCTGTACAACATTGTAGACAGCCTGTTTGTGGCCCGCATCAGCGAAGACGCCATGACTGCGTTGTCGCTGGTGTTCCCGATCCAGAATTTTGCCAACGCCATCGCCATCGGCTTCGGTATCGGCATCAATGCCATGATCGCACTGTACCTTGGCGCGGGCGACCGCAAAAAGGCCGAGACTGCCGCCACCCACGGTATGGCGCTGAGCCTGATGCACGGCATTCTCATCACCATTGTCAGCATTGTCATCATGCCGGGCTTTTTGCGCCGGTTCACCAGCGACGCAGGCCTGATCGCATCCGGCATCACCTACTCCACCATCGTGTTCCTGTTTGCCACCATCAATATGGCCGCGCTGGCCTTTGAAAAGATGTTCCAGGCTGTGGGCCGCATGAAGGTGACCATGGTGGCGCTGGTGTTCGGCTGCGTGTGCAACATCCTGCTGGACCCCGTCCTGATCTTCGGCCTGGGCCCGGTGCCCGCCATGGGCATTGCCGGTGCAGCGCTGGCCACCGGCATCGGCCAGCTGCTGAACCTGTGCGTGTACCTGTTCGTCTACCTGCGCACCGAACTGCCGGTGCGGCTGAGCCGCAGCGGCCTGCACCCGGACGTTGCACTGGACGGCAAGCTGTACGCCATCGGCGTGCCGGCCATCCTGAACCTGGCTCTGCCCTCCCTGCTGGTCACCTTCCTCAACAGCCTGCTTGCCGGGTTCTCCCAGAGCTATGTGGTCATTCTGGGCATTTACTACAAGCTGCAGACCTTTTTGTACCTGCCTGCCAACGGCATCGTGCAGGGTATGCGCCCGCTCATCGGCTACAACTACGGTGCCAGGGAGCACGCCCGCGTGAAGAAGCTGTACGAGCTCACCCTGTTCATGAGCATCGCCATCATGGCGCTGGGCACGGTCATCTGCCTGCTGGCCTCCGGGCAGCTCATCGGGCTGTTCACCTCCAACCCCGATACCATCGCCGCCGGTGCCAAGGCCCTGCGCATCATCTGCATCGGCTTTGTGGTGTCGGCAGTGTCCACCACCTCGTCCGGCGCACTGGAGGGCCTTGGCAAGGGCGTGCCGTCGCTGGTGATCTCGCTGTGCCGCTATGTGGTGTTCATCATGCCGCTGGCCGCAGTGCTGTGCGGCCGCCTTGGCCCGGACGGTGTGTGGCACGCCTTCTGGATCACCGAGGTGCTCACCGCACTGGTGGCCTACCCGGTGTACCACCGCGCGGCGGCCCGGCACTGAACCTTTCCGGCCCCTTTTGCAGCAGGCTGCCCGACCCCGGCGGCCTGCTTTTTTGTTGCATTCCTGTCGCCCTGCGGGGCGCATAAATGCAGGGATTTCATTTGACAGCTGCGCAGAAATACGGTAGAATAGTTTTTATGTTGCGCTGACAAAATGTGTCAGAACGCAAGACTTTACAGAGGATGTGGGACGAATTATGATCGAGACGATCACGGCCGTCAATACGGCGGTCAACAATTTTATCTGGGGCGTGCCCGCCATGGTGTGCATCATTGGTGTGGGTTTGCTGCTGAGCGTGCGCACCGGCTTTTTGCAGATCCGCAAATTCCCGTACACCATCAAAACCACCATCGGACGCATGTTCCGCAAAAAGGACGCTTCGGACGGTGCCATAACCCCCTTCCAGGCGGTGTGCACCGCACTGGCCGGCACCGTGGGCACCGGCAACATCGCCGGTGTGGCAGGCGCCATTGCCATCGGCGGCCCGGGTGCCGTGTTCTGGATGTGGTGCTCCGCGCTGCTGGGCATGTGCACCAAGTTTGCCGAGGTGACCCTGGCCGTGCATTTCCGTGAGCGCAGTGAGACCGGCGAGTGGGTGGGCGGCCCCATGTATTACATCAAGAACGGTCTGGGCAAGCGCTGGCAGTTCCTGGCATTTCTGTACTCGCTGTTCGGCGTGCTGACCGTGTTCGGCACCGGCAATGCCACCCAGGTCAACACCATCGTGGCCGCCGTGGACACCGCCCTGCTGGAATACGGTGTGGTGGGCAGCGGTTTCCTGAGCACGCTGAACCTCATCGCGGGCATCATCGTGGCCATGCTGGTGGCCATGGTGCTGCTGGGCGGCATCAAACGCATTGGCAGCGTCACGGAGAAGCTGGTGCCGTTCATGGCACTGTTCTATGTGGTGCTGGCGGTAGGCGTCGTGGTGCTCAATGTGCAGCGTCTGCCCTATGTGCTGGAGTCCATCATCGCGGGCGCGTTTAACCCCAGAGCGTTCACGGGCGGTGCCATCGGCAGTGTGTTCCTCAGCGTGCAGAAAGGCGTCTCCCGCGGTATCTTCTCCAACGAGGCCGGCCTCGGTACGGGCTCCATCGCCCATGCCTGCGCCGATACCCGGAAGCCCGTCAAGCAGGGGATGTTCGGTATCTTTGAAGTCTTTGCCGATACCATTGTCATCTGCACTCTGACAGCCATGGTCATCCTGTGCAGCGGTGTGCCGGTGGGCTACGGCAGCGCGGCAGGCGCGGAGCTGACCATCTCCGGCTTCACGGCCACCTACGGCGGCTGGTCGTCCATCTTTACGGCGATGGCACTGTGCTGCTTTGCGTTCTCCACCATCATCGGCTGGGGCCTGTACGGCTCTCGCTGTGCGGAATTCCTGTTCCGCACCGATAAGGTGGTGGGGCCGTTCCTCGTGCTCTATTCCTTTGTGTCCATTGTGGGCGCGACCATGGATCTGAGCCTTTTGTGGAACATTGCCGATACGTTCAATGGCCTGATGAGCATTCCCAACCTGATCGCCCTGCTGCTGCTCTCCGGCACGGTGGCAAAGCTGGTCAAAGAGTTTTTTGCGGGCGAGGGTGCCCGGTAAAATAAAACGGAGGACAGGAAAATGGAGAAAGCGCTTTACGATACTTATCTTGCAATTCTGAAAGAAGAGCTGGTGCCTGCGATGGGCTGTACCGAGCCCATCGCGGTGGCCTATGCGGCTGCCCTGGCTGCCCGGGCACTGGGCTGCCCGGCAGAGCAGGCTGAGGTAGCCGCCAGTGCCAACATCATCAAGAACGTCAAAAGCGTGGTGGTGCCCCACACGGGCGGCCGCCGGGGCATTGCTGCCGCCGCTGCCGCAGGCATCGTGGCAGGCGATGCGGACAAGGAGCTGGAAGTGCTCTGCGCCGTGACGGAGGATGACCTGAAGAAGATGGCGGATTTCCTGGAAAAGACGCCCATCCATGTGGAGCGCTCGGGCAAGCCCTACCTGTTTGACATCCAGGTGCGGCTGTTCGGCGGCGGGCATACCGCTTTTGCGGAGATCGCAGGCCACCACACCAATGTCATCGCCCTGCAGCGGGACGGCGAGGTCCTGCTCCAGAAAGAATACGTGGAGCAGACCAGCACCCAGGCCACCGACCACACCCTGCTCAACGTGGAGCAGATCGTCCAGTTTGCCGATGAAGCCGACCTGAACGACGTGAAAGAGACCCTGCAGCGCCAGATCGACTGCAACACGGCCATTGCTAAGCAGGGCCTGGAGGGCCACTGGGGTGCCGAGATCGGCCGCATCCTGCTCCGCTCCTACGGCGACAGCGTCCACAACCGGGCCAAGGCCTGGGCCGCCGCCGGTTCCGATGCCCGGATGAACGGCTGCGAGCTGCCGGTGGTCATCAACTCCGGCAGCGGCAATCAGGGCCTGACGGCTTCTCTGCCGGTCATCATCTACGCCCGGGATATGGGAGCCTCGCGGGAGCTGCTCTACCGTGCCCTGCTGGTGTCCAACCTCGTTACCATCCACCTCAAAACAGGCATCGGGCCCCTCTCGGCTTACTGTGGCGCCACCAGTGCCGGCTGCGGTGCAGGCGCGGGCATTACATACCTCCATGGCGGCCGTTATAACGAGATCGCTCACACGGTGGTCAACGCGCTGGCCATCAACTCCGGTATGGTTTGCGATGGTGCCAAGGCCAGCTGCGCCGCAAAGATCGCTTCTGCCGTGGAAGCAGGTCTGCTGGGAATGCAGATGCAGATGCACGACAGCGAGTTCGTGGGCGGCGACGGCATCGTGCTCAAGGGCGTGGAGAACACCATCCGCAACGTGAGCAAGATGGCCCACGACGGCATGGCCGAGACCGACCGTGAGATCATCCGCCTGATGATCGCCCCGCAGGAGGGGGCCGCAAGCTGCTGATGGAAAAATACTGCCATGGCTTGACTTTTTTGCAAAATCGCATATAATAAAAGTGCGAACGATACGATACACATTTCCAATGGGTATCACCAAAAGGAAAGAACCCCCTCGGAGTTGCAGCTCCAAGGGGGTTCTTCCATTTGTTAGTGCTTGCTGTCCTTGTGCTTGCCGTCAAGCCACTTGCTGATGCAGTTGGAAACCACACCTGCTGCGACGGACAAAACGAATGATACGAACAGTTCCAAAAGGTTCACCTCCCATCTCAATGAAAATTGAGTGGAAAGGGCAGCGACTTTAGTATAACATAGATGGACAGAAAAAGACAGGCGTTTGATTCTGGATGCTAGAAATTCCGCAAGAGGAACAGAGAGGATGTTTCTAGGTTTGTTTGGGGAAAAGAAACTCATTCCGGGAATGCGAAAGGATAGAAGGGACTCTTTGATTTGTGATAAAAATTTGAAAAGATATCCAAAAAATATCAGCCGTTTTTTGTCGGGATGCACAAATAATTTGTGAAATTTTCAAAACACTTGACAAGGCACCCGGGGGAGGGTACAATGCAGGAAACAGGAAAATATCCTGAACGAAATTTTATTTTTTGAGGAGGACCTTACTTATGAAGGCATTCAAAAAACTGGCTGCTATCGTTCTGGCAGGCGTCATGGCTCTGGCAGTCCTGACTGGCTGCAGCGACAGCGACAAGACCACTTTCCACAAGCAGCTGACCGACGCTCTGTCTAATGCAAAGGTTACTGCTGAGTATAACACTGCAGATGTTGCAAAGGCTGAGAAGATTGCACAGCTGTGGGATAGTTATGCTGCTGAGATCAAGAGCATTGAGAAGAAGCAGTCTGAGGGCAAGTATGATACTTCTGCTGATTATAAGAAAGCTCGTGCAGCAGCAATCGGTAAAGTTGTAGACGCTGCTACTCTGGTTGGTGGTGAGAACTTTGGTTTCGTTACCGTTCAGGAGAAAGATGCAGATACCATTGCTTCTATCGTTTCTACCCTGAAAGCAAATGGCGCTACTAAGTACGGTTATTCCAATTCTCATACCAAGGCCGCTTTTGAGAAAGATGTCCTTGGCACTTTTAATGAGGGCGAGTTCATCGTTCTGGTTTACGAGAAGTAATCAAAGGCCCATCGCTTGAAATTACAATAAAAGAAAAAGAACCATGTAGGCTGAAAAGCTTGCATGGTTCTTTTTTATAGCTGTAAATTGGATAAAGTTTCTAAAACAAAAATCATCTGTATAAAAATTTCATGAAAATTACAAGAAAATCCGATTGCATTATTTTTAACAATGCGGTAAAGTAATGGTAAAGAAAACCCCGCGCAGGGCGGGGAAGAGAATATTTGGAGGCTTACTATTATGGCTGATCGCATTGTCCTGAATACGATTTCTTACCATGGCCACGGTGCCATCGAGAACATTGTGCCCGAGCTGACTGCCCGTGGCTACAAGAAAGCGTTCGTCTGCTCTGACCCGGATCTGATCAAGTTCGGCGTCACCAAGAAAGTGACCGACCTGCTGGATGCTGCAAACTTTGCTTACAGCGTGTACAGCGAGATCAAGCCCAACCCCACCATTGCCAACGTGCAGGACGGCGTGGCTGCTTTTAAGGCCGCGGAGGCAGACTGCATCGTGGCCATCGGCGGCGGCTCCTCCATGGATACCGCTAAGGCCATTGGCGTCATCATCAACAACCCCGAATTTGCGGATGTCCGCAGCCTGGAAGGCGTTGCCCCCACCAAAAAGCACGCTGTGTTTACCATTGCCGTACCCACCACCGCCGGTACCGCTGCCGAAGTTACCATCAATTATGTCATCACCGATGTAGAGAAGAAGCGCAAGTTCGTCTGCGTGGATACCAACGATATTCCTGAAATCGCTGTGGTTGACCCCGATATGATGTCCAGCATGCCCAAGGGTCTGACCGCCGCCACCGGTATGGACGCACTGACCCATGCCATTGAAGGCTACATCACCAAGGGCCATTGCACCATCTCTGATATGTTCCACCTGGAAGCCATCAAGCTGATCTCCGAGAACCTGCGCGGCGCTGTGCAGAACACCCCGGAAGGGCGCGAAGGCATGGCTCTGGGTCAGTACATTGCCGGCATGGGTTTCTCCAATGTTGGCCTGGGCATTGTCCACAGCATGGCACACGGTTTGTCTGCTCTGTACGACACCCCGCATGGCGTTGCCTGCGCCATCATCCTGCCCACCGGCCTGGAATACAACAAGAGTGTTGCAGGCGAGCGTTACCGCGCAGTCGGCAAGGCTATGGGCGTGACCGGCATTGACGAGATGAATGATGCCGAAGCCGCTGATGCAACTATCGCAGCCGTCAAGCAGCTGAGCGCCGATGTTGGCATCCCCGCAAACCTGCATGGCATCCTGAAGGAAGAGGACATCCAGTTCCTGGCAGAGTCCGCTTTTGCCGATGCCTGCTGCCCCGGCAACCCGCGTGATACCAGCGTTGAGGAGATCAAGGAACTGTACAAGGGCCTGCTGTGATCTTTCGATGAACTGAATCCATAATTACCGCCCCGCATGCTGTCCACTGCTGCATGCGGGGTGGTTTTTCGTGGCAGAAATATTGAGGGATGCTGCGATTTTAATGTTTCATTGACGAAAACAGCGTGACATGCTATAGTATAGCTAACCAAACAAGAACAAAATACATGCAGTGGCCAAACAACAAATGAAAGGCAGGGAAGATCGTGAGCCAATTTTGGAACCAGCTGAAAGACCGGGTGCAGGCAAGGGGAGCGCAGGCCAACAGCACCATTGGCATTATTGGCGGAGCAGATGGCCCAACGGCGGTATTTGTCAGCACGAAGCCCGACAGCTGGCTGGGCACCCTGCTGGGGCTTCTGCCGTGGGGGACGGGAATAATTTCCGCGGGCCTGCTGCTGGGCTGGTGCCATAAGGATAAAAAGCGCCTGCTGCTGCCGATGATCCTTTCTGCCGTTGGCTGCGCCGTTGGGGCGGAGCAGGCTGCTGTTCAAGCAGCGGCAGTGTGGCAGGCGGCCAGGCATATGCCGGAGATCCCCATGCCCGGTGCCATGCTGCGCACAGCGGCGGCCAACGCGTTCAGCACCGGGCTGTGGTTCAGCGCGGCCACGCTGGTATGGTCTCTGGCGGTGCTGTTCCGCCGCCGCGCATCCTGAACTGCATCCTTGTGCCGCACCGTATAATAAAAGCCGGAGTATACCCGCAAAACGCTTGTGGAAACACTCCGGCTATTTTTTGAAAAAGACGTTAGCTACAACTAACGGATGCAACGGTTTTAACGGGGCTGCTCATCCCTTTTGCGTTTGTAGAAATAGACGATATTTTCGACTTTTCAGATACACCCTAGATAGGGGTATTATTGAGGTAAATGGTGGGGTAGAGGTGCGTTTAGATAAACCAAAAACCCGCATATCTTACGCAGATACGCGGGTTTTTGTTGGCGGAGTAAGAGAGATTTGAACTCTCGCGGCCCTTTCGGACCCTACGCCCTTAGCAGGGGCGCCTCTTCGACCTCTTGAGTATTACTCCACAAGTCAAAGTGATAAACTATTCACTTTTTCACACAAAATGGCGGAGAGGATGGGATTCGAACCCATGGTCCGCTCGCGCGAATCGCTGGTTTTCAAGACCAGTTCCTTAAACCACTCGGACACCTCTCCACAGTGGCCACCACCAAGGTGCGATAGTTATATTACCATAAGCCCTGCAGAATGTCAAGCATGAAAATGAAAAAACAGCAAAAGAAATTGCAAAAATTAAAAAGAAAAAGAGAAAATACAATAAAATTACGCCAAATCGTCCAACACTTGGCGCGCGGCACGCACGGACGCTGTATCCGTCTGCTGGATATGCCACTCGTCCAAACCGGGCAGCCCCATGGGAACGCCCTCGCGGCGGAACACCATCCGGCTTTCCAGTTCCACTTTCCCACTCATGTGGTAAGCCCTTGCGCCCGGCAGGGCAGCCGAAAGCTGCCGGATCACCCCAGCGTTTACCCCGGCACCGATCAGTACTTCCGGACCATTGGTGCGGTCACGCTCTGCCAACAGGCTGCACAGAACGTCAACACCCTGCACACAGCTGGCGGCGGCACCGCTGGTCAGCACGGTATCAATTCCAAGGGCGGCGGCGTCGCGGTAGGTTTGCAATGGGTCGGCAGATACATCAATGGCGCGGTGTAGGGTGAGCCCAGCACCATTGGTGGCCTTTGCCAGCCGTGCGGTTGCGGTGCAATCCAGCGTGCCGTCCGGGTTCAGGCAGCCAATCACAAAACCGTTAGCCCCGGCAATGCGCAGCTCGGTGATCTGCGCGCACATCATCTCAATCTCTTCCGGCATATACAGAAAGTCCCCTGCACGCGGGCGTATCAGGCAGCGCACGGCAACATCGCTTTCGTGTCGGATCTGACGCAGCAGCTCGGTATAAGGGGTCAGCCCACCGGCCAGCAGTGCACTGCACAGTTCCAGACGGTCCGCCCCGCCAGCAATGGCAGCGCGCGCCGATGCAAGGCTATCCACACAAACTTCCAGCAGCATAATGACCCTCCAAAACGATTTTTCTTACTTAAGGCAATACCGCACAATTCCCGCCTTGCGGCTTAAGCACCGCTCCGGCAGCTGCGGCACGGCATCTGCGTTGCCAAAATGCTCGATAATGTCGGGTTGCGGTACCCGCATCGTGCTTCGGGGGCAAAAGCCCCTCGCACTCTGCGACCGCTGCCCCTGCTTCGGTTCGCTGTTTCCGCCACTGGCGGCGCTCACCTTTGCAGCATCCAGTATTATCTGCGCTTTTGGCTTGGCATCTGCCGCACCTCGCTCGCCGTATCGGCACTTAGAATTATGCGGTATTGCCCTAATATAAGAGTAACACATTCCGGACGGGGTTACAATGCCTTTGCGCTACCAAAGAGCGCCGACAAAATTTAAGCGGCATGCCCACCGCGCATAACGCGCAGGGGTGGGGTGCTGCTTTGTGGGTGTGGCTGCGGGGCAATGGTTACGCTCCGCTTTTGCGTATTGGTATTGCGCAGGGCAATGCGTACCCCAGCAACTGCGTTAAAGGTGAAGCACAGCACGGCCTCAATGGCGAGGGCTGGCAGCAGGGAAAGTTGACCTTCTGCCACGGCGCAGACGACCATCAGCCCGCCAAAACCGATGGAATACAAAAGGACATTGCAGATAAGCTCGGTAAGTAGATTCATTTTCATAATTATAACCTCCGGGATCGTGCCGCAAATTAAAAAACAGTTGCGAAAAATGCAATAAAAGTACAACGACAAATGCATAAGAACAACTTGAAGTTGTTTTATGAATCTAGAATAGTACAACTAACGGTTGTTGTCAAGGGGTGCAAAACAACTTTTTCTAGAATATTTTTTCACGGAATCTCTTTACAAATACTACCTTGGGTTGTATAATGAAACCATAAAACTTGGCGAATGCCGCGGCTTGGGCTGGTGCATGGGTGCATCGCTTGACTGTTGCTTTATGTACAGCGCGGCAACCACAGTGAAAGTAGGAAAAACCATGTTTTCAGAACGACTGAGAGAAGCCCGTAAGGCGAAACATTATAGCCAGGCAGAAGTTTCGCGCCTGCTAGGCGTTACCCAACAGGCTGTTGGCAAGTGGGAGACTGGGCGCTCCACCCCGGACCCACAGACGGTTGCCCGGCTGGCAGAAATTTTAGATACTACCGCAGACATGCTGCTTGGCCTGCAAAGCAACGCAGACGCGCACGGCGCCGTTGGGCAGCGTGCGTTCAGCCAGTATACCCAGTGCCCAATTCCTGTTGTGGGGACGGTGCGCGCAGGGTACGATGCCCTTGCTTTTGAGGAAGATTACGGCACAGAATACGCCAGCGTAAAGGACCCGCAGAATTATTTCTATCTTGTGGTTAAAGGCGACAGTATGGAACCGCGCATTTCGGATGGCGATCTGGCCCTTATTCACCGCCAGAATACGCTGGATAACGGTGACCTTGGCGTTATGGTGTATGGTGATGGCAACGGTACCCTGAAAAAATACATCCAGCGCGGCAACGCTGTTGTGCTGCATCCTTTCAACCCGGATTATGAGGATTTGATCATCCGCGGGGAAGAATTGGACCATTTGTACATTGCCGGTAAGGTTGTGGAGACCAAAGCCAAGTGGTAAAAAACCGCAGCGCGTTCCCGCGGTAATGCGGATGAGGCCAGCAGATAACTGAATAAAATTTTTCCTACACGCCGTCTGCAAAACAATGCTTATGCGGCGGCGTGTATTTCTTATACCATTTTTTAGGGCACGTTATAAAACCGTGCTGGCTAGTAAGAGGAGAACGAACCATGCAGCTGGAAGATAAACTTGCGATTTTGGCGGATAGCGCCAAGTATGATGTGGCATGTACTTCCAGCGGTGTGGACCGCGCCGGGGTACACGGCAAGCTGGGGTGCAGCGTGGCGGCGGGCATCTGCCACAGCTTTACGCCGGATGGACGGTGTATTTCGCTGCTGAAAGTGCTGTATTCCAACGCCTGCTGTTATGATTGCGGTTATTGTGTCAACCGCCGCTCCAACGATGTACCCCGTGCGACCTTTACCCCGCGGGAGCTTGCAGAACTGACAATCGGCTTTTATAAGCGTAATTACATTGAAGGGCTTTTCCTTTCCAGTGCGGTCATCGGTACGCCGGATTATACGATGGAACGCATGATCGAGGCGCTGCGCATTCTGCGGCAAGAATATCATTTCAACGGCTATATCCACGCCAAAACCATCCCCGGCGCGGACGCGGAATTGGTGCGGCGTATCGGTCTTTTGGCGGACCGGCTTTCGGTCAATATTGAACTGCCCAGCGAAGCCAGCCTTTCCTTGCTGGCTCCCGATAAAAAGAAGCAGGCGATTTTGAAGCCGATGGGCCAGATCGCTGTACAGAGTGCGCAGAGCAAAAAGGAGCTGGTGCTGTACCGCCACGCCCCGGCGTTTGCACCGGCAGGGCAGAGCACCCAGATGATTATTGGAGCGACGCCGGAAAGCGACCGCCACATTATGGGATTGGCGGAATCTTTATATAAAAAATACTCGCTCAAGCGCGTGTTCTTTTCGGCGTATCTTCCGGTTAACAGTGATTCCCGCCTGCCTGCGCTGGATGTGCGCCCGCCGCTTTTGCGGGAACACCGGCTGTACCAGGCGGACTGGCTTTTGCGGTACTATGATTTTTCGGCTTGGGAACTGCTGACAGAGGAAGAGCCGAACTTTGACCCTTATCTGGACCCCAAATGTACCTGGGCAGTGCGCCACCCGGAATTTTTCCCCGTGGAGATCAACACTGCGCCCAAGGCGGCCCTGCTGCGTATTCCGGGTATCGGGCCCAAAAGTGCATTGCGGATTTTGTCCGCCCGCCGCCAGCAGCACCTTGGAATGGCGGAACTCAAGCGGATGGGGGTTGTGCTGAAACGTGCCCAGTACTTTATTACCTGCAACGGCCGCGCCGCAGCCCACGGAACCCGGCAGGAAATCGCCGCGGCGCTGCTGGACCCCAAGGCATTTGCCGTGGGTACGCAGCAGCTTTCGCTGGATGACTTTACCCCGAAGGTTCTGCCGGATACAGCGCCCGCTGTGCAGAAACTGGCCGCGGCGGGGATGCCCGCCCGCCAGGCAGCCTATGAGGTAAAACAGGAGGCTTTGCAATGTCTTACCCGGCGCATGTGACCGACACGGTGTACCGCTATGATGGAACCTTCCAGGGCTTTTTGTGCTGCATTTTTGAAAGCTATTCCCGCAAAGAGATCCCTGCCGCCGTCTGCGCACCTGACCGCGGGCAGATCAGCTTTTATGATTCGTGCGAGATCGTAACAGACCCTGCCCGCGCCCAGCGCGTTGCAAGAGGATTGGAGCGGCTCGGACCGACGGTAAAGGAACGCATAACAACAGGATTTTTATCGGATGACCCGGAACATGAACTGATCCTGCTGCGCTTTGCGCGTATCTGCTTTGAAAAAGGCCCCGCTGCCGCGCGTGCAACAGGGGACCCGGATATCTGTGCGGCGTTTGACCTAGAACGGGCGGTCAATAATGAAGCCTGCAAGTATATTGAATTCATCCGCTTTGAACAGCGTGATATGATGCTTGGCACGGTGATCCACCCCAAAAACAGGATTCTGCCGCTGCTGCGCGGGCACTTTTGCAGTCGGTTACCGGATGAAGACTTTATGATTTTTGATGCGACCCACGGCATCGCCATGCTGCGCAGGGACCGCAAAGTGCAGTATATGGTCATGGAGCATTATGATAAAAACACCGGGCAGGAGGAACTGGACTGGCAAAAGCTGTGGAAACGCTTTTTTGATGCCGTTACCATTGAACAGCGCCGCAATGAACGTTGCCAGATGACCCACGCTCCCAAGCGCTATTGGAAAGATATGTGCGAAATGGCGCTGCTGGGCCGGGGAACCGCTGGTAAGGCGGAGCAAAATGCGGAAGCAGCCCGATAAAAACAGCAGCTTTACCCCCTGTGCAGACATAAAAATTTGTGATATACTAATATCTATATATTATTTGTATGCGTGTGTAAGATCACGGGCCGGAAGCAGGCAGGAAATTTGCCCTGCGGCAGACGGTAAAACAGAAAAGATAGGGGAGTTTCTGCATGATGGAAGAATTGCTGCATATTCTTGAAAAAAATGCCCGCCTGCCGGTGGAAGATATCGCCGCTATGATGGGCAAAACGCCTGCCCAGGTTGCCACTATGATGGATGAGGCGGTTGCCAAGGGGTATATCCGCGGTTTTGAAGCCATGATCGACTGGGAACAGGCTGGTATCAATGTGGTGGAAGCAGTGATCGAACTGCACGTTTCCCCGCGCAAGAGCCGCGGTTTTGACGAGATCGCATCGGTGATCGCCAGCTTTGACGAGGTGGACAGCGTTCTGCTGATGAGCGGCAGCTATGATCTGCAGGTCATCATCAAGGGCCACAGCTTCCAGGAAATTGCCCTGTTTGTGGCAAAACGCCTTTCTCCGCTGGACGATGTACTTTCCACGGCAACCAGCTTTGTGCTACGCCCGTATAAGCGCGGCGGCAAGCTGTACCTGAACGAAGAAGCCGACGAAAGAGAGTGTACCGTACTGTGATGAATTACGATGAACTGCTTGCGCCGGCTGCGAAATCCATGCGGCCTTCGGGGATTCGCAAGTTTTTTGATTTGGCTGCCGAAATGCCGCACTGCATTAGCCTTGGCGTGGGCGAACCGGATTTCAAGACGCCGTGGACCATCCGGGATGCGGGCATCCGTAGCCTGGAACAAGGCCGTACGCGCTATACCGCCAACGCGGGTATCAAAGAGCTGCGCGCCGAAATTTGCCGCTACTTGGCCCGCCGCATGGAGCTGAACTACCAGCCCAGCGAGGTGCTTGTTACCGTGGGCGGCAGCGAGGCCATTGACCTGACCATCCGTGCACTGGTCAAACCGGGGGATGAAGTCATCATCCCGGAGCCTTGTTTTGTCTGTTATGAACCGATCACTTCGTTGACCGGCGGCGTGCCGGTGCACATTGCCACCAAAGTGGAGGATGATTTCCGCCTGCGGGCGGACCAGCTGCGCGCCGCCATTACGCCGCGTACCAAACTGTTGATCCTGCCGTATCCCAACAACCCCACCGGCGGCGTGATGGATGCGGCAGATCTGGAAGCCATTGCGGAGGTGCTGCGCGGTACCAATATTATGGTGCTTTCGGATGAGATTTATGCGGAGCTGACCTATGGGTTGGACCGCCACATCAGCATTGCCACACTGCCGGGCATGAAAGAACGCACGATCACCATGAACGGATTTTCTAAGGCTTACGCAATGACAGGATGGAGACTTGGGTATGCCTGTGCACCGAAAAATATCATGACGCAGATGATAAAGCTTCATCAGTTTGCGATAATGTGTGCTCCCACAAACAGCCAGTTTGCTGCGGTTGAAGCGATGCGTAACTGTGATGATGAAGTCGGAAAGATGGTTGAGGCATACGACCAGAGAAGAAGATTTCTACTTAATGCATTTAAGGAAATGGGAATAGAATGTTTTGAGCCATATGGTGCATTTTACGTATTTCCATCAATTAAAAAGTTTGGCATGACATCGGATGAGTTTGCTAACAGACTGTTGTTTGAGCAGAAGCTTGCCGTTGTGCCGGGAACTGCATTCGGAGCTTCGGGTGAGGGTTTTGTCAGAATTTCGTATGCTTATTCTGTTGAGAAACTGAAAGCAGGACTTGAGAGGATAGAAAATTTTATAAAGAACTTGTAGGAGAAAAAAACAATGACTGGAATAAATGTTGATTATATTAATCCGTTCTTAATGGCGGCAACGGGGATTATTAAAGATATATGTCAGATTGAAATGAAGATTGGCAAACCTTATGTAAAGGAGACAGCGTTTGCGGATGATTCAGTTATTATTATGATTGGTATTACGGGAGAGATGCGTGGTCAGGTTATGATTGTTCTTTCATATACAAAGGCACTTGAAATTGCATCTAAGATGATGATGGGGATGCCGGTTGAAAAACTTGATGAAATGTCTATTAGTGCAATCAGTGAACTTGGTAATATGATTATGGGTAATGCTGCGACAATATTTTCAACAAAAGGAATACTTATAGATATTACACCGCCTACGGTCTGTCGTGGTAATCTTAC
>ERZ825159.2465-NODE-2465-length-14931-cov-8.195079_pt1 | contig 14931 bp, 10 predicted proteins | sample MGYA00519932_ERZ825159 | MGnify/ENA primary metagenome ERZ825159 (study PRJEB31778, sample SAMEA3449191) | human gut metagenome | biome: human gut; feature: human-associated habitat; material: faeces | place: United Kingdom | collected 2010/2012 ...
CTTGTTCTTTCAATGAAAACGTCTTGTTCTTTTTTTTAAAGACCTTGTTCTTTTCTGAAAGGAACAAGACGTTTGAAAGGTTAGTAACGTGCATACCGGAAGGTTAGTAACGTGTCACCTCATACGTTACTAATGTGTGGGTTGTAAGGTTAGTAATGTTACAGGTGAAAGATTATATATCCTACAAGCAATACATATAATGGATGTTTGTGATTGCCCCGCATCTATTTTGCAGAGAGCCATGAAGTGACTTTCTTCATAAAATAAAATTGGAGGAAAACAAGTCCGTCTTCCTCCAATGATTTTTAGATATCATCTCTTCCGTCTATTCTTTTGGGGTGTTTCTTCTATTATTGGCACCGGGCGTACCGTTCTTTTTCCCCTTATAATTGCCTTGTTTTCTGGAACTGCCACCTTTGTGATTGCTACGACCGGCGCCACTTCGCGGGTTGTATTCGGGCGCTTCTCCCAATTCCTCGGGAACCGGGATTTTATAGATATTCCTACCCAAGAAATTTTCAATAGCTTTGAATTGGGTCTGCTCTTTCTCACTGACAAAAGTAATGGCGCAACCATCATGGTTGGCACGAGCTGTACGGCCGATGCGGTGTACATAATCCTCGCTGTCATGTGGAACATCGTAGTTGATTACCAAACGAATATCGTCAATGTCTATTCCTCGCGAAACAATATCGGTAGCAATCAGGATATTGATTCTGCCACTTTTGAATTCACGCATAATCTGTTCCCGCTGGGACTGCTCCAAGTCTGAATGCATTTCACCTACGTTCAGTTTCATCCGCTTGAATGCTTGTGTCACCTCCTTTACTTTCAATTTGGAAGAGGCAAAGATAATGACCCGTTCAGGTGTTTGATCCTGGAACAGGGATTGAATAATTCCCAATTTCTGGCGTTCATAACAGATATAAGCCGTTTGGATAATCTTTTCCGCAGGTTTTGAAACCGCTAATTTTATTTCTACCGGATTGTTTAAGATCGTTTTTGCCAATTGTTGTATTTTAGCCGGCATAGTGGCCGAGAACATGATGGTCTGACGTTCTTTCGGCAGATATTTCACTATTTGCATAATGTCATCCGAGAATCCCATATCCAGCATACGGTCCGCTTCATCAAGAATAAAGAAAGAAACTTTAGACAAGTCTACGTAACCTAGGCTGAGATGACTTATCAGACGTCCCGGAGTAGCAATGACTACATCGGCCCCCAAAGTTAAACCTTTCTTTTCTTGCTCGAAGCGCACACCATCGTTTCCTCCGTAAACAGCTACGCTGGATGCCGGTAGAAAATAAGAGAAACCTTCCATTTGCTGGTCTATCTGTTGCGCTAATTCGCGTGTGGGTGACATGATCACACAATTGATGGCATCTTCCGGATATCCGCCTTTGCTTAATTGATTAAGAACGGGCAAAAGGTATGCGGCAGTCTTGCCGGTTCCGGTCTGTGCCACTCCGATCAAATCTTTTCCTTCAAGAATGACCGGTATGGTATGTTCTTGTACAGGAGTGCATTCTTCAAATCTCATGGCATCTAATGCCTGAAGCACCCCTTCTTCTAAATTTAGTTCTGAAAATTTCATATATATAGTTACTTCTTTCTTTAGAGTTTGCCGCGTTCTTCCAGGTAAGAGTCCTTGAAACCTAGGAAATAGAGGACGCCGTCCAATCCGATCGTATTAATGGACTGTTGTGCGTTAGCCACTACTTTGGGTTTTGCATGGAATGCTATACCCAGACCGGCTTCGGACAACATGGGTAAGTCATTCGCTCCATCTCCTACAGCAATAGTTTGTGCTATGTCCACACGTTCTACTTGAGCGATCAGTTTCAGCAGTTCGGCTTTACGTTTTCCGTCAACTACATCTCCCAGATATCTTCCGGTTAATTTGCCATTTACTATTTCCAGTTCATTGGCATATACGTAATCTATGCCGAATTTATCTTTCAGATAATTGCCGAAATAGGTGAATCCACCGGATAGGATGGCTATTTTGTAACCATATCTTTTCAACACGAACATTAGACGTTCCACACCTTCGGTGATGGGAAGGTTTTCTGCGATTTCTTTCATTACGCTTTCATCCAGTCCTTTCAGCAAAGCCACCCGTTCTGTGAAGCTTTCTATGAAATCAATTTCTCCACGCATGGCGCGTTCTGTGATTTCTCGTACTTGGTCACCCACACCGGCGCGTTCGGCTAATTCATCTATACACTCTGTCTGTATCAATGTGGAATCCATATCGAAACAAATCAAGCGTCGCATACGTCGGTACATATTGTCCAGTTGGAAAGAAAAGTCCATTTCCAGGTCACTGCTCAGTTTCATTAACGCCTGTTGCATCTCTTCCCTTTGGCGGGGGGTGCCACGGACGGAGAATTCGATACAAGCCCGTACATTCGCTTTCCGCTCATCCAATGGAATACGCCCTGTAAGACGTTTGATAGCATCAATATTTAAACCTTGTTCCGCTAATATTCCTGTGACTGCTGCGATTTGTTTGGCTGTCAGCTTGCGTCCCAGTAAAGTCAGGATGTACCGGTTCTTGCCTTGCATGTTTACCCATTCCTCATATTCTTCCACAGTAACGGGATAGAAACGGATATTGATGCCTAATGCGGAAGCTTTAAATAGCAACTCTTTCATGATATTACCTGAATCTTTTTCCTGGCTTTTGAATAAAATGCCTAATGACAGGGTGCTATGAATATCGGCCTGGCCAATATCCAAAATGGTAACATCATATTTTGACAAAATTTCCGTAATGGAAGCGGTTAATCCCGGCCGGTCAAGACCGGTAATTCTGATTAAAATAAGTTCAGTATTATTATTCATACTTTGTGGTTGCTATTTACAGATTGCAAAAGTACGTAAATAAATCCTTATCAGCTATATTTTCTGCATTCTTTTTTCTCGATGAAAAGGACGATTTTATGCTATATAACATATTTTTTGAGAAAAAATCTTGGAGTTAATTTCAAAACTCCTTACCTTTGCCGCAGATTTCCAATTTAAATGGTATTGATTATCAGTACTAAAGATAATGTTCCGGGTGGAAATCACTGTTTAAGGGCAGTCTCGGATAGTATTAACTAAGATCGAATTACATGATTAAAAATGTAAAGTGGATTTTTGTTGTATTAATTATTAGTTCCTTGATTTCATTCTCTTTTGTAGGGAAAAACACGCCGACAGAAGGCTTGACCATAGGAGACAAGGCTCCTACATTTACTATCTGTGGCGAAAAGCAGTTGATTGACTTGAAGGATTTAAGAGGTAAATATGTACTGCTAAGTTTTTGGGCCAGCTATGATGCTTTGTCAAGGATGCAGAATGCTACTTTGAATCATGCCGTCGCGCAGGCCGACAATGTAGAAATGGTTTCCGTTTCATTTGATGAATACAAGTCGATATTTAACGAGACCATTAAAAAAGACCAGATTTCAACTTCTAATTGTTTTGTGGAATTGGCTGGTGTTTCATCGGATCTATATCAGACTTATCGCTTGAAAAGAGGCTTTAAGAACTTTTTGTTAGATGAAAATGGTGTTATCGTTGCCAAGGATGTCACCGTATCCGAACTCTCTTCTTATTTGAATTGAGAGAACATTTCCGAAAGGAAGAAAAATACAACAAAAATAATTACCGTGGATTCTCAATGGAATCTGCGGTTTTTTTTGCTATATGGTATTTTATTGACTTACATCATTTACCATTCACAATCAAATGCCTACCTTTACAGCGGATAAATAAAAAGATTATGAAACAGATTAAGAATATTGTGTTTGATTTCGGCGGGGTTGTCATTGGCCTTGATCGTGAACAGGCTGTAAAGGCATTTGAGCGGATAGGAGTGAGGGAAGCGGACAGTTTATTAGGGAAATACCACCAGCAGGGGATTTTTCAGGAAGTAGAAAATGGAAACATAGATGCTGAGACTTTTCGCTGTGAGTTGAGTAAAATCTGCGGGAAAGAATTGACTTATCAAGATGTGGAAAATGGGTGGAAAGGATTTGTTACGGACGTGCCGCAATATAAATTGGATTACTTGAATGAGCTTCGTAAGAAGTACAAGGTATATATATTGAGCAACACCAATCCTTATGTGATGGGATGGGCGAGGAGCAATGCATTTACTTCTGCGGGAAAGCCATTGGACGCTTATGTTGACAAGATTTATACTTCCTACGAAGCCGGTTCCACCAAGCCGGATCCTGGCATCTTTAACTATATGATAAAAGATAGTAAACTGAATCCGGCTGAAACAATATTTGTAGATGACGGTGCGGCCAATATTGTTATTGGTAAAGAACTGGGCTTTATTACGATGCAACCGGAGAACGGCGAGGATTGGCGTCAAAAACTAGAAAAGCTCCTATGATTATTTAGGAGCTTTTCTGTATAAATAGATAGCAATAAATGTGTAAAGTATATTAGGAATCCATACCGCTATAATAGGAGGGGTGTTTCCGTTGACAGCAAAGGTTGCTGACACTGTTTGGAACAAAATGTATGAAAAACTAAGTGCTAACCCTACTCCTAAATGCAGTCCCATTCCTCCTTTCATTTTTCTGGATGATAAGGAAACACCAATGGTTGTCAAGATAAAAGCGGCAAAGGACATGGCTATACGTTGGTAATATTCAATTTCAAATTCCTTTATGTTGGCGAACCCGCGTCTTTTCTGCTTGTCTATATATTCTTTCAGTTCAGGGCTTGTCATGGTTTGTTGCTGCCCTTTCATAATCAGAAAATCTTGAGGCTCCATTTTAATGATCGTATCCAAACGGTCACCCCGAGTGATTTTCTCACGCATACCTTCCATCTCACGTATCATATAGTTCTTGATTGTCCATTTGTGTACAGATGCTGTATCATAAGTGACACTTCGGGCAGTAAGGTGGGCAACCAGTTTCTTGTCATCAAACTTGTCTAAAGAGAAACGGTATCCCGTTTTATTATAATTTTCATAACGTTCTATGTAGGCAATGACCCCGCTGTCTACTTCCAGTTGCACATTCCGCACATATTCCTGTTTCTTTTTTTTCTTATAACGGTCCTCAAAATCCAAACGGGTTACATTTCCCTTAGGTATGACGTATGCTCCCAGTCCGAAAGTAACAACGGAAATGATTGCGGCCGAAATCATATAGGGCCGCATCATTCGTTTAAAACTCATTCCGGTGGAGAACATGGCAATGATTTCCGAGTTTTCTGCCAGCTTGGAAGTAAAGAAGATAACAGCGATAAAGACAAACAAGGGGCTGAACAGATTGGAGAAGTAAGGGATGAAGTTCATGTAATAATCAAATACAATCGCTTTCAGCGGAGCTTTATTATTGATGAACCTGTCTATATTTTCGTTCACGTCAAACACTACTGCAATGGAGATAATCAATGCAATAGCGAAAAAGTAGGTTCCCAGAAACTTCTTAATGATATATATGTCCAGTCTTTTCACCCATTTATCCAGTTTCAGCCAACTGATATTCGGCTTCCACCATTTTTTATCCTTTGGGGATGAATCTGTGTTTGTCTTGAACCAATTCTTCATTTCTAGTAATTTATAATCTTGTAGATAAGCGTTTTACCATCATTGGTTTCCACGTAGAGAAATCTCCTGCAATGATGTGTTTACGGGCCTCGCCTGCTAGCCACAGATAGAATGCCAAGTTGTGGATAGAAGCGATTTGCATGGCCAGCAGTTCTTGTGCGTGGAACAGATGGCGCAAGTAAGCACGGCTGTACATGGTATCTACATACGATGCTCCTTCGGCCTCGATAGGAGAATAATCATCCTCCCATTTCTTGTTGCGCATGTTCATTATGCCGTTTTTAGTGAACAACATTCCATTGCGTCCGTTCCGGGTCGGCATTACACAATCAAACATATCTACACCGCGTTCTATACCCTCCAGTATATTTACCGGTGTACCGACTCCCATCAGATAGCGGGGCTTGTCTTTGGGTAAGATTTCATTGACAACCTCTATCATTTCGTACATTTTCTCGGTTGGCTCACCTACGGCCAGGCCACCGATGGCATTTCCGTCAGCTCCCTTGGAGGCAATATATTCCGCTGATTGTTTGCGTAAGTCGGGATAGACACAGCCTTGTACTATGGGAAATAATGACTGTTGATAACCATATTTGGGATCGGTTTCGTTGAAATGTTTTATGCAACGGTCCAGCCAACGATGAGTAAGCTGCATTGATTTTTTTGCGTATTCATAATCTGCGGTTCCCGGAGTACATTCGTCAAAAGCCATCATGATATCTGCACCGATAGTCCGTTCTATGTCCATCACCCGTTCAGGAGTGAACAGGTGTTTCGAACCGTCTATATGTGAGCGAAATTCCACACCTTCTTCTCTCATTTTGCGGATACCTGATAAAGAGAATACCTGAAAACCACCACTATCAGTCAGCATAGGACGGTCAAAACCATTGAATTTATGCAGACCTCCGGCACGTTCTATTATATCCAGTCCCGGTCGCAAATACAGGTGGTAAGTGTTTCCTAGGATTATCTGCGCTTTAATGTCCTCTTTCAACTCATGCAAATGCACGCCCTTCACCGTTCCCAATGTGCCTACAGGCATAAAGATGGGGGTTTCTATTTGCCCGTGGTCAGTCGTTATCAATCCGGCACGGGCATTCGATTTGGGGTCTGTATATTGTAAGTCAAAAGTCATATTTATTTCTTTTCTTCTGTTTTTTGATTGGTAATATTAAAATCAATGGCACCGTTTACTTTTTCATTGGTGAGAGCCAAAGCCAATACTTCCTTAATATCCGTGACATAATGGAATGTCAGTCCTTCCAGATACATCGGCTGAATTTCTTCAATGTTCTTGCGGTTTTCCTCACATAAAATGATGTCTTTGATTCCGGCGCGTTTAGCGGCTAGGATCTTTTCTTTGATACCGCCTACGGGCAGGACTTTTCCACGTAATGTGATCTCGCCTGTCATTGCCAGATTTGCTTTCACTTTACGCTGGGTGAGGGCGGATGCCAATGAAGTCACCATGGTGATACCGGCTGACGGACCATCTTTGGGGATAGCTCCTTCAGGTACATGGATGTGGATATTCCAATTGTCAAAGATATCCTCCTGTAAATTCAGCAGTTTGGTATGTGCCTTGAGATATTCCAAAGCCAGCATGGCCGACTCTTTCATTACGTCACCCAAGTTCCCGGTCAATGTCAGTTTACCGCCTTTTCCTTTGCTTAAACTGGTTTCTACAAACAAAATTTCACCTCCGACAGCTGTCCACGCCAGCCCTGTGACAACACCGGCGTATTCATTTCCTTGGTATTTGTCGCGGCTATATTCTGGCGTGCCCAGGTATTTGCGTACATCGGCAGGTTTTATTTCATGCATCACTTCATAGCCGTCACGTGCAAATTCCAACGCTATTTTACGCATTACCTTGTTTATCTTCTTCTCAAGTTCGCGTACCCCACTTTCACGAGTATAATTTTCTACAATACATTCCAAGGCAGCTTTAGAGAACTTCACATATTCTTTTTTAATGCCGTTGGCTTCCAGTTCTTTGGGGACAAGATGCCGGCGAGCTATTTCTACTTTTTCTTCTGTGATATATCCGCTGACCTCTATCAACTCCATACGGTCCAGCAGAGCAGGAGGGATGGTGCTCAAATTGTTTGCCGTAGCGATGAACATTACTTTAGACAAGTCGTAATCTACATCCAAATAGTTATCGTGGAAAGTGTTGTTCTGTTCGGGGTCAAGCACTTCCAGCATAGCGGAACTGGGATCTCCGCGGTGGTCACTGCCCAGTTTGTCTATTTCGTCCAAAATGATAACCGGATTAGAGGACTCGGCTTTTATCAAACTTTTGATGATACGGCCCGGCATGGCACCGATATAAGTTTTACGATGGCCACGGATCTCGGCTTCGTCATGCACACCACCCAATGACATACGTACATATTTACGTTTCAATGATGCCGCTATGGAACGCCCTAAAGAAGTTTTACCGACTCCCGGAGGACCATAAAGGCAGATGATGGGTGATTTCATATCACCTTTTAGTTTCAGCACTGCTAAATGTTCAAGGATACGCTCCTTTACTTTCTCTAGTCCGTAGTGGTCTTTGTTCAATGTCTTTTCGGCATTACTTATATTCAGGTTGTCAGTGGTAAAGACATTCCAAGGTAATCCTAACAGGGTTTGCAAATAGGTAAGTTGCACATTGAAATCCGGTGATTGGGAATTTGTCCTTTCCAATTTGGAAACTTCTTTTTCAAAGAGTTCTGCCATTTCCGGACTCCATTTCTTGGTTTTTCCTTTTTGGCGGAGTTCATCTATTTCATCTTCCTGTCCGGCACCCAGTTCATCCTGTATGTTTTTAATTTGTTGCTGCAAGAAATATTCGCGTTGCTGACGGTCAATATCTTCGCGTGTACGCATTTGAATGCTTTGTTTGATATCAGCCAATTGTACTTCACGATTTAAGATCTTGACCAGCATATACAGGCGGCTTTGCAAATCGCCAGCTTTTAGCAATTTTATCTTTTCTTCTACCGGAATAGGGAAGTTTGCACAAATAAAGTTTACCAAAATTTCCGGATTGTCCAAGTTCTTGATTGCAAAAACAGTATCCGGGCTCATCTTCTCGGAAGCCTCTATGAACTTGCTCGTCAAATCCTTGCAGGTGTCAATCAATGCTTTGAATTCGTCCGTTTCCAGTTGGTCATTTGCCTCCGGAATAGGAGTCACCATCCCTTTCAAATATGGAGACGTTTTGGTGATACTGTCCAAATGTACTTTGGGCCCGTTTGACTGCATAATTACTGTGGTATTTCCACCTGGCATTTCGAATACACGGAGAATCTTCCCGATAACTCCTACATGGTACACATCATTAAAACCGGGATCGTCCATATCTCCCTGTATCTGACAAACTACCGCTATGGGAAGTTTTTTCTTGTATGCAGCATTTATCAATTTCAATGTGCTGGGGCGTCCAATGGTCACAGGCATTACTACAGATGGAAACATTACCATGTTGCGTAAAGGCATAACAGGTATTTCTTTATTAAATTCCATAGCAGTTACTTCATCCGGATCCGTTTGGATTTCAGCTAACATAGAGATGTCATCGTTATCAGTATTCAACAAAATATCCTCTTTCTTATTCCTCTTCATAATTTATTCCTCTTGTGTTAAATTGAGCCCAATGCCCAAAACGGGGACAAAGTTAATCATTCCTTGTCGAATAAGGAAAATTCATGGGAACTAATTGAGTTTTAAAAATCAAATATTTCCTAATAATTGGAGTAATTAAATGGATTTTCCTATTTTTGACAGCTAATTTAATAAATATAGTATGCCAAATCCTTATTTTTCTTTTAAGCAATTTACTGTTTATCATGATAGATGTGCCATGAAGGTTGGTACGGACGGAGTTTTATTGGGAGCTTGGGCCGATGTGGTTTCCGCCCGTAATATTTTAGATATTGGTACTGGAACCGGATTGATTTCTTTGATGATGGCACAGCGGTGCAATGCCCAGATAAGAGCAGTTGATATAGATGCGGATGCTGTGGAACAAGCTCGTGGAAATGTGGCGGCATCTCCGTGGCAGGATAGGATAGAAGTGGAGTTGCAGGATATTTGTCATTTTACATCGGAAACACTCTTTGATGTCATTGTTTCCAATCCTCCTTATTTTACCGATTCATTGAAATGCCCTGAAAGGCAGCGTAATATCGCTCGGCATACAGATCTTCTTGATTTTGATAAATTAGCAGAATCTGCCGCTCGTTTGCTTCATTCCGAAGGTGTTTTTTCTGTGATTATTCCTGCTGATGGTAAAGAATCTTTTTTGATGGCTGCCACTCGTTACGGATTACATCTCTCACATCAGACTTTCATTCATACAAAACCTGGATCGGAGCCCAAACGGGTGCTGCTTGCTTTCAAATTCTCTGTGGATAAGTGTGTTACAGACGATTTGACCATCGAATTATCACGTCATGTGTATAGTGAAGAATATATAGCCTTGACTAAAGAATTCTATCTGAACATGTAGAGAGCGGATTATTCTGAACATCATAAAGAAACTGTTTTTATTTGCAGAGTCTTTACTGATGTTCAGAAAAAAGATATTTTTTATTGTTTTTTGGATAGACGACGCAATAAACTTTTGTTAAGCTCAAATAAATGGCTGTGCCGGAAAGCAAAAGTTTCAGCTTTAGGTTTCATACCACTGAATATTTCGGATATTTGCTGTAAGAGACTAAAAGGTTCGTTCTCTTTTTTTTTATCAGAAACAATGATGTTGAGTCCGTGTGGAATCAATTCTACCTCAATATCTTTTCCTCCCATGATCGGATCTCCGTCATAATGCATAACTCCGGGTTTTGAACGATGTATTTTAATCTTTTTAGTACGGAATGTCTTGATCCGGCTGTTTTGGTCTATGGTTTTGTTGAAAAGTTGAAAAGATAAAGAAGGAACATCCAACACTGTGAATGGCTCTAATATTGTGACATCCATCAAACCATCGGTTAACGAGGCTTGTGGAGCAATATATGCGTTATTCCCATATTGGGAGGCATTGCCGCAGGCTATCAGGAAAGCTTTGTATTTTACCGTTCCTTCTTCATTTTCTATTTCATAAGTTTCAGGTTTGTAACTCAGACTCTCATGCAAGGTATTTTCCAGATAGGTTAGTAGTCCGCGTTTACCTGAATCAGCAAACTTTAAGCTGACAAACGCGTCAAAACCTACTCCGCATGTGCAGAAAAAGGGTATATTGTTTATTTTTCCGTAATCAATACAGGCAACAGAACTTTCGTTTATAATGTCAATAGCAGCCTTGGGCTCCAAAGGAATTTGTAAATGTCGCGCTAGTCCGTTTCCCGACCCGCAAGGTATAATACCTAATGCTGTATCCGTATGTATCAGTGCACGTCCTATTTCGTTTATAGTTCCATCTCCTCCAATAGCCACTACTATATCTACTTTCTCTTTGGCAGCTGTAGCCGCAATCTTTTCAGCATGGCCGGCATATTGTGTTTTGACAATCGTATAATCATAAAGTGTACGGTTTATACGTTCGTCAATCCATTTTAATATGGCTCTTTTCCCCTGTGTCCCCGAGATAGGATTAACGACAAATACAATTTTCTTTTTCGTGGTCATACTTTTACTTTGGTAGTTTAGCTCTTTATTAAACGCAAAAGTAATACATTTTGTTTATAACTGCCCTAAATCCTAAAAGTTTTGATGCCCCTAAATATTTTTTTTGAAAAAAAGTACAATCGGTTGTAGAATTTACTATCTTTGCAGCCTGTTTTGACGGGAACACCTTGAAAACAGAATGTATTAGTGAGTTTATATACATTATTTTAAAGTAGGCCGACGAGGCTTACATATACAATAGGATATGGGATTATTACAAGACAAGTTAAGTAAATTCAGATTGCCTCAACTATACATGGAAAGAGGCGTTTACCCTTATTTTCGTGAGATAGACAGCCATCAGGATACAGAGGTTATCATGGATGGTAAAAAGGTGCTGATGTTTGGCTCCAACTCATATATGGGGTTAACCTACGATGAACGGATTATTGAAGCAGCTGTTGCTGCAACCCGTAAATATGGTACAGGTTGTGCAGGTTCACGCTTCTTGAATGGTACGCTTGATCTGCACGTTCAGTTAGAAAAGGAATTGGCGGAATTCGTAGGGAAAGATGATGCATTGGTTTATTCTACCGGTTTTACTGTAAATGAGGGTGTGGTATCTTGCCTGACAGACCGCAATGACTACATTATCTGTGATGACCGTGACCATGCTTCCATCGTAGACGGACGTCGCCTTTCTTTCTCCACCCAGTTGAAATACAAGCACAATGATATGGAAGCCCTTGAGAAAGAACTTCAGAAGTGTAAACCGGAATCTGTGAAACTGATTGTGGTGGACGGGGTTTTCTCTATGGAAGGTGATTTGGCTAACTTGCCTGAGATTGTTCGTTTGAAAGACAAATACAATGCAAGTATCATGGTGGATGAAGCACATGGCTTGGGTGTGTTCGGTCGTGACGGGCGAGGAGTCTGCGATCACTTCGGACTGACAGATCAGGTAGATGTTATTATGGGTACATTCTCAAAGTCACTGGCTTCTATCGGTGGTTTTGTTGCTGCGGATAAAGATACAATCAACTGGTTGCGTCACAACTCACGTTCATATATATTCTCTGCAAGTAATACTCCTGCTGCAACAGCTGCTGCACGTGCTGCACTTCATATCCTCAAGAGTGAGCCCGAACGTCGTGAGAATTTGTGGAAGATTACAAATTATGCTTTGGATTGTTTCCGTCAGGCCGGTTTTGAAATCGGTGATACTGAAAGTCCGATCATTCCACTTTATGTTCGTGATACGGACAAGACATTCGAAGTGACTAAGCTGGCATTTGACGAGGGTATATTTATTAATCCTGTTATTCCACCGGCTTGTGCACCACAAGATACTTTGGTGCGTGTTGCTTTGATGGCTACTCATACAAAGGAACAAGTTGACTATGCTGTGGATAAACTGACCAAGTGCTTTAAGAAGTTGGAAATCATAAAATAAGATATCACAGGTTGCCTTTGTAAAGGCAACCTGTTTTTTATTATGTATTATTGTCTATCTTTGTATCCGTTTTACTTGAAAAGGACATGAATCGGATAAAAGGTATTCTATATGCAGCAGTGTCTTCTGCGACTTTCGGATTGGCACCGTTTTTTTCCATAAGCTTGTTGGCTATTGGATATTCTTCTTTTGAAGTGCTGACTTATCGTTGGGGAGTTGCTACAGTTGTCTTGCTTGTTTTTGCTTTTCTTACCAAATGTGATTTTCATATAGGGTATAAAGATTTTAAAACAATTTTCGGACTGAGCTTGCTGCGTGCGCTTACTTCGTTCAGTCTTGTCATAGCTTATCAGAATATTGCAAGTGGTGTTGCTTCTATCATCCATTTTATGTATCCGCTGGCTGTTGCAGTAACAATGGCTGTTTTCTTTAGAGAAAAGAAGTCTATTGTGACTTTCGCTGCTATCGTTTTATCATTAGTAGGAGCATCTTTATTATCTTCCGGAAATATAGAATATAATGGTGGAAATAGAATGATGGGATTGATAGCGGCCTGCATATCGGTTTTCTCTTATGCCGGTTATATAATAGGTATAAGAAAAACCAGAGCAGTGGAAGTTAATTCTACGGTATTAACTTGTTATGTGATGGGGTTGGGAGCCTTGCTCTTTTTGCTGGGAGGACTTTTCTATGATAAGGGGGTCCGTTGGGAAACCAATGTAATCACTTGGCTCTATATTGGGGGACTGGCACTTCCTGCAACTGCGATCTCTAATATTACGTTGGTGAAGGCTGTAAAATTGGCAGGACCGACGTTGACTTCCTTATTGGGTGCATTGGAACCTCTTACGGCAGTCCTGGTAGGGGTATTTGTATTCAATGAACTCTTTACTACATACAGTGCTTTGGGCATAATCCTTGTTGTGATTTCTGTAAGTTTGGTGCTTTTTCAGCAAAAAAGAACATATACATAGACGTTTGCTATTCAGTTTTCAGGCTGTTTACCGGATTAGTGCGTGCACTGAGATAACTATGTATTGTTATCGTAATGGTTGTAATTACCAATACAATAAGAATAGGAGTCAGGAAATTCCATTGTGTGGCTGAAATTCGATAAGCAAATTGCTCCAGCCAATGTTGCATTAATAACCACGTTATCGGAATAGCGATGATGTATGCTACTAGTATTTGCCATAGAAACGAACGGTTTAGTAACCATACTATTTCCCAATTGGAAGCACCGTGCACTTTACGGATTGCAATTTCACGGGTACGATGACGTACAGCGTACCATGAAATACCGAACAGGCCAAAACAGGTCAGGGCCAATGCAATAAATGAGTAGCTGATAAGGATTCGGGAGAGTATAATTACTTTGTTATTACGCAACATAAATTCTTTATGCATATCTACATATTTGAAACCTCTGTCACCATTCATTTCCTTCCATAATTTTTCAATAGATACCAATGTTTCTTTATAATATTCAGGAATGAGTTTTATTTGTATGAATGTTCCTTTCTGAATTAAATCTTGTTCTGTTCCAATAGATATTTGTTGACCACCGATTTCCTCCTCCAGGGAGTTTAATGGGAAGTTCTTGAAAATACCTGCAATAGTACTTAATGAATCCGAGAATTCATCAAATTCATTTAGTTTATGACCTATGTGGGAAACATCTATGTTCAGCAGACGCGCAAGCTTTTCATTGATAAAAGCCGGATGAGTATATTCCCGACAGGCTTGGGAGGGAGATACTCCGGCAATTTGCCGGATATGCATGGTTTGGAAGAAAGTTGTGTCGGTAGGGATGTGTGCTATAGAATTATGTTGGATACTACCGTCTGTTTGTCGGATAGGAAGTTCACGAAGCCAACAGTAAAGTACAGAACTCATGGAAAGACTTATAGACTCTATCCCATCCATTTGTTTCAGTTCCTGATAGAGCGGAAACAGAGGAAGGGTGCCACTCCCTATTTCTATTGTATTTTCGTAATGGTATGCACGGGATTTGATTAGATTCATTTGTTTTTGTGTAAGAGTGGTTGCATACACTAACCCGATTGAAAATATAAACTGGATGGTAACAAGCAACCATATAAATTGTTGCTTTTTCTTTCCTGTATAAGCTTGTCGATACTTGCTCAAAGTCTGTTGAGAGAGTTTATGGCTGATATACAGACCAGGAATGACAGCCATGAGGAAAATGAAGGATAAAAGTAAAGGTAGAACTTGCCGGCTGAAAAAGAAAGAGAAGGAAAGGCGGGTAGACAACAGGTTGTTAAACCACGGCAGCATGTCATTAATA
>ERZ825159.2470-NODE-2470-length-14909-cov-3.269692_pt1 | contig 14909 bp, 10 predicted proteins | sample MGYA00519932_ERZ825159 | MGnify/ENA primary metagenome ERZ825159 (study PRJEB31778, sample SAMEA3449191) | human gut metagenome | biome: human gut; feature: human-associated habitat; material: faeces | place: United Kingdom | collected 2010/2012 ...
GCGCTTTCTGACCTGGCTCGCCGACAACTGCGCGGACTACGGTTTCGTCATCCGCTACCCGTCGGACAAGGTCAGCATCACCGGGCGCAACGAGCCGTGGCACGTGCGCTATGTCGGCGACGCGGCGGCGCGGTTCATGACCGAGCACAACCTCTGCCTGGAGGAATTCGTGGCGTTGTACCAGTAAGTGTCCGGCGGCGCAAAAAAAGGCTTGCATTGTCCGGCGCGGGATGGTATGATATTGCCGTACGAAGGAAGCAGGATTTGACAGAGTGGGCACTCGCCCACTCTTTTTCTTGATGTCTTTCGAAGTGTCAGAAAATGGAATGGTGATCTATGAGTAAATTGACAGATGCCGTCCTGGCGCTGGCCGGGCCTGTGGCCGCGCAGCAGGGATGCGAGATCTGGGACGTGGAGTACGTCAAGGAAGCGGGCAGCCGCTACCTGCGCGTGTATATCGACAAGCCGGACGGCGTGTCGATCCAGGACTGCGAGGATTTCAGCCGTGCGCTCGATCCGATCCTCGACGAGGCCGACCCCATTCCCGACAGCTATATTTTCGAGGTGTCGTCCGCGGGAGCGGAGCGGCAGCTCAAGCGCCCGGGCGATTTCGAGCGCTTTCTCGGCGCACAGGTCGAGGTGCGGCTCTACCAGCCGGTCGACGGCAGCAAGGTGCACATTGGCACGCTCGAGCAGTATGACAACGGCGACGTGACCGTCTCCGACGGCAAGACCCGCCGTGTCTTTCAAAAATCCGCCATCGCACAGGTGCGCCTGCACCTGACCATATAAGGAAAGGGAATTCGACCATGAACGCAGAATTTTTTGACGCAGTTGCAGATATCGAAAAAGAAAAAGGTATTCCGCGCGAATATATGTATGAGAAGATCCGTCAGGCCATGCTGACGGCGTTCCGCAAGGACACGCCCGACTGCGAGGACAACGTGGAGGTCATTCTCGACGAGGCGAAAAAGAAGATCGAGATGGTCGTCAAGAAGACGGTCGTCGCGCGCGTCATCGACCCGTATGTCGAGATCAGCGAGGAGGCGGCGCACCGCATCAGCAAGCGCGCCAAGATCGGCGACGTGGTCAGCGTCCCGGTCGAGACCAAGCAGTTCGGCCGCATCGCGGCGCAGGCTGCCAAGCAGGTCATCATTCAGGGCATCCGCGAGGCGGAGCGCGGCATGATCTACGAGGAGTTCAACTCCAAGGAGCACGAGATCCTCACCGGCGTCGTCAATAAGATCGACCCGCGCACCGGCTGCGCGTTTTTGAAGATCAGCTCCAACTCGGACTATACTGAGGCCATGCTCGCCCCGGCGGAGTGCATCCGCGGCGAGGTGCTGCATGAGGGCGACCGCATCAAGGTCTACGTGGTCGAGGTGCGCAACAGCACGCGCGGCCCGCAGGTGCTCATCAGCCGGACGCATCCGGGCCTGGTCAAGCGCCTGTTCGAGCTCGAAGTGCCGGAGATCTTTGACGGCACGGTCGAGATCAAGTCCATCGCCCGCGAGGCCGGCTCCCGCACGAAGCTGGCCGTCTATGCCTCGCAGGACGGCATTGACCCGGTCGGCGCCTGCGTCGGAATGAAAGGTTCCCGTATTCATGGTATCGTTCGCGAGCTGAGAAACGAGAACATCGATGTTATTAACTATACATCCAATATATCGCTGTTTATCCAGCGTGCATTAAGCCCGGCAAAAATTTCCTCTATACGAGTGAACGAAGAAGAACATAAGGCAGAGGTTTATCTTCGTCCTGAAGAAGTTTCATTGGCTATCGGTAAAGGTGGTTTGAATATCAAGCTTGCCTGTATGCTGACCGAATACGCCATCGATGTCTTCCGCGATGTGGAAGGTGCAGATGAAGAGGATATCTATTTGGATGAATTCTCGGACGAAATTGACAGCTGGGTAATCGAAGCACTGAAGAATATCGGGTGCTACACGGCGAAGAGCGTATTGGCTATGAACCGCGAAGAGATTGTAGAACGTGCCGACCTCGAAGAACAGACTGTTGACGAGGTACTTGCTATTTTATCTGCCGAATTTGAAGAAGAAGAGGGAGAACCTCAAGAATAAGTATTACGACAAAGTTTGATATGCCCATAAAATTAATACAAGTACAGAGAAAATTAAATGTAGGAATCAACACGGTTGTTGAGTTTCTACGCAAGAAAGGGTTCGAGGTTGAGGATAACAATCCCAACACGCGAATCGGTGATGAACAGTATGCTTTGCTCGTAAAAGAGTTTGGAAAAGATTTACCGAACGGCGGACGTGAGCGTGAACGGGTCGTGCCCGAACGCTCTCACAGGGAAGCTTCTTCTGTGAAAGAAGAAAAGAGTTCGGAAATAAAGACTGTAATACCGGAAGAATTCAGACCTAAAATTGTGACGAAGGGTCGGATCGATCTGGACAGACCGCATAAAAAAGTGCAGGAGGTGCAGCATCAGCCTGTTTCCGTTCCTGTGGAAAAGAAAGTGGAGAAGCCTGTGGAGGCGGCCACTGCTGCAAAAACTGCTGATGCTCCGGTTGAGGAGGTGAAAACCCCCGAAGTAAAGGCACCTGAGGTGGAAATACCTGAAGTGAAAATCCCGGAAATGAAACAGCAGCCTGAGGAGATAAAAGAAGAAAAAGTTATAGTAGTGGAAAAGGAACCAGCAGAAGTGATGAAACCGGAGCCTGTACAGGAGCCGAAAACTGCAAATGTAGAGTCAACGACTGCGACTGCAGAACCGGCGGCATCTGCCGGCAACGATTCTGACGAGGGATTATTCCGGTTGAATACTCCGAAGTTCGAGTCGAAAATCAAGGTGACAGGGAAGATAGATCTGAACGCGTTGAATCAGTCTACCCGTCCGAAGAAAAAGACGAAGGAGGAACGCAAGAAAGAGCGGGAAGACAAGCGCGAGAAGTTTGCCGGTAACAAAGCGGGGCAACAGTCGGGTAACGGGCTTTTCAATAAAGGACCGAAAGACGGAACGGCAAGACCAGGTGCTCCTGTCAAACCGGGAGAAGGCGGTACGGATGCAAAGAAAAAACGTAACCGTATCAAGAAAGACCGCGTAGATGTGAACAATACGCCGGGAACTAATGCACGCCCGTCACGTCCGAACGATGATCGCAAGCCGCGCCTACGCAAGCCGGTGAAGGCGGAAATCAGCGAGGAAGATGTACAGAAGCAGGTAAAGGAAACCTTGGCCCGTCTGACCAACAAGGGAAATAAGAATAATAAAGGTGCCAAGTACCGTCGCGACAAACGCGATGCCATCCAGAAGCGTGAACACGAACTGATGGAACAGGAAGAAATGGAAAGCAAGGTGTTGAAGCTGACGGAGTTTGTGACTGCCAATGACCTTGCCAACATGATGGACGTTCCTGTGACGCAGGTTATCGGTACTTGTATGAGTATCGGTATCATGGTTTCCATTAACCAGCGTCTGGATGCGGAAACAATTAATATCGTAGCTGAAGAATTCGGTTTCCAGACCGAATATGTAAGTGCCGAAGTGGTGGAAGCCATCAAGGCCGACGAAGAAGACGACAACGAAGAAGACTGGGTGGCGCGTCCTCCTATCGTGACTGTGATGGGACACGTTGACCATGGTAAGACCTCTTTGCTGGATAACATCCGTAATGCAAACGTAATTGCCGGTGAGGCAGGAGGTATCACGCAGCACATCGGTGCTTACAACGTGAAGTTGCAGAGCGGGCGTCGTATCACGTTCCTGGATACGCCGGGCCATGAGGCTTTTACCGCCATGCGTGCCCGTGGTGCCAAGGTGACGGATATCGCGATTATCATTGTGGCTGCCGACGATAATGTCATGCCACAGACAGTCGAAGCGATCAACCATGCTTCGGCTGCTGGTGTACCTATCGTATTTGCTATCAATAAGATCGACAAGCCTCATGCCAATCCTGACAAGATCAAGGAGGAACTGGCTAACATGAATTATTTGGTTGAAGACTGGGGAGGTAAGTACCAGAGCCAGGAAATTTCAGCCAAGAAAGGTATCGGTGTGGAGGACTTGTTGGAAAAAGTATTGTTGGAAGCCGATTTGCTCGACTTGAAGGCTAATCCGAAGAGACGTGCTGTTGGTTCCATCATCGAATCTTCACTTGATAAAGGACGTGGATATGTTTCTACCGTGTTGGTTGAAAACGGAACGCTGAAGGTCGGTGACATCGTACTGGCCGGAACCCATTTCGGTCGCGTAAAAGCGATGTTCAACGAACGTAACCAGCGTATCGAAAAGGCTGGTCCTTCCGAACCGGCTCTGATCCTCGGTCTGAACGGTGCTCCGCAGGCTGGCGATACGTTCAACGTACTGGAAACAGACCAGGAAGCCCGCGAAATTGCCAACCGTCGCGAACAGTTGCAGCGTGAGTTGGGCCTACGTACGCAGAAGATGCTTACGCTGGATGATATCGGTCGCCGTATCGCAGTCGGAAACTTCCAAGAACTGAACGTGATTGTGAAGGGTGACGTGGACGGTTCCGTAGAAGCGTTGTCAGACTCCCTGATCCGTCTGTCTACAGAGGAAATCCAGGTGAACGTGATCCACAAGGCTGTCGGTCAGATCTCCGAATCGGATGTCGTACTGGCTGCCGCTTCTGATGCGATTATTATCGGATTCCAGGTGCGCCCGGCATTGCCTGCACGCCGCCTGGCAGAGAAAGAGGGAGTTGAAATCCGTCTGTACTCGATTATCTATGATGCGATCGAAGAAGTGAAGAGCGCTATGGAAGGTATGCTTTCACCGGAAATCAAGGAAGAGATCACTGCGAACGTGGAAGTGCTTCAGGTCTTCAAGATCACGAAAGTGGGTACGATTGCCGGGTGTATGGTACGTGAAGGTAAGATCAAGCGTTCGAACAAGGTGCGCGTGATCCGTGACGGTATCGTGGTTCATTCCGGAGAGTTGGAATCTTTGAAACGTTTCAAGGATGATGTGAAGGAAGTGGTTGCCGGTTTGGATTGTGGTTTGAACATTGTCAACTACAATGATATTCAGGTTGGTGATATCATCGAGGCATACGAAGAAACGGAAATCAAGAAGACATTGTAAACATGAACTGGTTGGACATTACATTGCTATGTCTGGCAGGAATAGGATTTGTGAAAGGCCTGTTTGATGGAGTCATCAAACAGGTTGTTTCGCTTATAGCCCTTTTGGTCGGGATCTTTTTTTGTACGAAGGCGGCACTTTGGCTGCGTGGATATATATTGGCATTGGGCTGGTTTCCCGAACAAGGAGTGACGGTGCTCAGCTACGTGGCGGGTTTCCTGTTGATCGTGGGTGTCATATTGCTGGCGGGTGAGATTCTGACTCGTGTCGTGGGAGCGACGCCGTTGAGCGTCCTGAACCATTTGGTGGGTGGTGTCTTGGGGCTTTGCTTTATGATGGCGTTTGTCAGCCTTCTGCTGAACAGTATGGAGATGATAGACAAGGGATCGGTCCTGATCCCGCGCCAGGCAAAGGTCGAATCCCGTTTTTATAATTCAGTCAAAGAAATAATCCCAACCATTTACTTCCAAAATTTGTTTTTTAAGGAGGAATAGGTTTCATAATTTGAACAATATATTTAATGTATAATGGAAGATTCAAACGACATACTAAATGAGGTGACGACCGGTGATTATAAGTACGGATTCGTTACCGATATAGATACGGAGGTGATTCATCGCGGATTGGATGAAGAGACTGTTCGTATTATTTCCGCCAAGAAGAATGAACCGGAATGGCTGCTTGAGTTCCGCTTGAAAGCCTTCCGCCATTGGCAGACACTGGAGATGCCGACATGGCCTCACCTGAATATCCCGCCGATCGACTATCAGGATATCATCTACTATGCCGCTCCGAAGAAGAAGGAAGGCCCGAAGAGCCTGGATGAGGTCGATCCGGAACTGATGAAGACTTTCGACAAACTGGGTATTCCTTTGCACGAACGTGCGCAGCTTAGCGGGATGGCGGTCGATGCAGTGATGGACAGCGTCTCCGTAAAGACAACATTCAAGGAGACGCTTGCTGAGAAGGGCATTATCTTCTGTTCTTTCAGCGAAGCCGTCCAGCATCATCCCGATTTGGTCCAGAAGTATCTGGGAAGCGTGGTCAGTTATCGTGATAATTTCTTTGCCGCATTGAATTCGGCGGTGTTCTCGGACGGTTCGTTTGTCTATATCCCGAAAGGCGTGCGTTGTCCGATGGAGCTTTCTACCTATTTCCGTATCAATGCGGCCAATACCGGACAGTTCGAACGTACATTGATTGTGGCGGATGATGAAGCCTATGTCAGTTACCTTGAAGGTTGTACCGCCCCGATGCGCGATGAGAACCAGCTTCATGCGGCTATCGTCGAAATCGTAGCGCATGAACGGGCCGAAGTGAAATATTCCACCGTCCAGAACTGGTATCCGGGTGACAAGGATGGAAAGGGAGGTATCTACAACTTCGTGACTAAACGCGGACTGTGCAAGGGCGAAGGGAGCAAGATCTCTTGGACACAGGTGGAGACTGGTTCCGCTATTACCTGGAAATCCCCAAGCTGTATTCTGGCCGGTGATAATTCGGTAGGCGAGTTCTACTCGGTGGCCGTCACCAACAATTACCAGCAGGCCGACACCGGTACGAAGATGATCCACCTTGGACGGAATACTCGCAGTACGATCGTCTCGAAGGGTATCTCCGCTGGGCATAGCCAGAACAGCTATCGTGGCTTGGTGAAAGTTTCTCCCCGTGCCGAAGGCGCCCGTAATCATAGCCAGTGCGACAGCCTGTTGCTTAGTTCGACTTGCGGTGCCCATACCTTCCCCTATGCCGATATCCAGAACGAGACGGCGGTAGTGGAACACGAAGCGACGACGAGCAAGATCAGCGAAGAGCAGTTGTTCTATTGCCGGCAGCGCGGTATCTCGGTCGAGGAAGCTGTCGGTCTGATCGTCAACGGGTATGCCCGCGAGGTAATGAACAAGCTCCCTATGGAGTTTGCCGTGGAGGCACAGAAGCTGCTGACTATTTCTTTAGAAGGAAGCGTAGGATGATTTTATGATTTATGATTTATGATTTATGCGTCGATGATAAATCATAAATCATAAATCATAAATCGCATAAATCATAAATTATAAAGTCATGTTAGATATAAAGAACTTACATGCCAATATCAATGGCAAAGAGATATTGAAAGGGATCAACCTTTCTGTCAAGGCGGGTGAGGTACACGCCATCATGGGGCCGAACGGTTCCGGAAAAAGTACCTTGAGCAGTGTGTTGGTCGGTAATCCGGCATTCGAAGTAACGGAAGGGGAGGTGATCTTCAACGGTAAGAACCTGTTGGATCTTGAACCGGAAGACCGTAGCCGTGAAGGTATTTTCCTGAGTTTCCAGTATCCGGTGGAGATTCCGGGAGTCAGCATGGTGAACTTCATGCGTGCCGCCTTGAACGAACATCGTAAATATAAAGGGCTGGAACCTGTTTCGGCTACCGACTTCCTGAAGCTGATGCGCGAGAAGCGTGCGATTGTGGAATTGGACAATAAGCTGGCGAGCCGCAGCGTGAACGAAGGTTTTTCGGGTGGTGAGAAGAAGCGGAACGAAATCTTCCAGATGGCAATGCTCGAACCGAAGCTGGCGATTCTCGATGAGACGGATAGCGGTCTGGATATCGATGCCCTCCGCATCGTGGCAAATGGTGTCAACCAACTTCGTACGCCAGAGAATGCGGCTATCGTGATCACGCACTACCAACGTCTGCTGGATTATATCAAGCCTGACGTGGTCCATGTCCTCTACAAAGGACGTATTGTCAAAACCGCCGGTCCCGAACTGGCTCTCGAACTCGAAGAAAAAGGCTACGACTGGATCAAGAAAGAGATGGGAGAAGAATAAGAATAATTAGGCACGGATTACACGCGAAATCCGTGTAATCCATGCCAAAAAATTAGATAGTAATGAAAGCAGAACAACAATATATCGATCTTTTCACCCATTATGAGGATCTGATTTGCCGGCATGCGGCGGGGTTGATGAATTTGCCGCGTGCAGAGGCTTTGGCTGATTTGGAACGGTTGGGCTTTCCGACGGTGAAGAGTGAAGATTATAAATATACAGATGTGGCGCAGGCTTTTGCTCCGGATTACGGGGTGAATATCAATCGTCTTGATATCCCGGTCAATCCGTACGACGTGTTTCGTTGTGATGTCCCCAACCTGAGTACCTCGCTTTATTTTGTGGTGAATGATACTTTCTATGACAAGATGTTACCGAAAGCCCATCTTCCCGAAGGTGTTTATGCCGGGGGAATGCGTACTTTCATGGAAAAGTATCCCGAAGTGGCTTCCCGCTATTATGGCAAGGCGGCACCAACCGGTAAGGATGGTATCGTTGCCTTGAACACTATGTTGGCTCAGGACGGTTTTGTGGTCTATGTGCCGGAAGGTGTCGTAGTGGAGCGTCCGATCCAGTTGGTGAATATCTTCCGCAGCGATGTAGACACGATGGCGAACCGCCGTATCCTGGTGATTATGGAGCCTCGTTCGGAAGCCAAGCTGTTGGTGTGCGATCATAGCATCGACGATGTTAAGTTCTTAGCCACGCAGGTTGTTGAGATCTTTGCGGGTGAAGGTGCCTTCTTCGATTATTACGACCTCGAAGAGAGCAGCATGTCGACTACTCGTTTTGCCTCCGTGCATGTGAAGCAGGAAGCGGGAAGTAATGTTTTGGTGAATGGTATCACGCTGAATAACGGCCTTACCCGTAACAACTATTATATCGAGCTGAACGGCGAACAGGCTGAAGCGACTTTGTGCGGTATGTCGATCCTGGACAAAGAACAGCAGCTGGATACCTATAGCCATATTACGCATGCCGTACCTTATTGTACTAGCAACGAACTGTTCAAGAATGTTTTGGACGATCATGCGGTCGGTGCGTTCAGCGGCCGTATTTTAGTGAAGGAAGATGCACAGAAGACTGCGGCCTATCAGACGAACCGCAATCTTTGTGCGACCCGTGAAGCTCGCATGTACAGCAAACCTCAGTTGGAAATCTATGCCGACGATGTGAAATGTTCGCATGGCATGACCACCGGACAGTTGGACGAAACTGCTTTGTTCTATATGCAGAGCCGCGGCATTCCTCGTGACGAGGCACGCATGTTGTTAAGCGTAGCTTTCACCGCGGACGTGATCGATTACGTACGTCTGGATGCTTTGAAAGACCGTTTGCATAAATTAGTAGAAAAACGTTTTCGTGGAGAACTGGCGAGATGTGCCGGTTGCCGGATTTGTAAATAAGAATAACATATGCAATTGGCTCATATCGCTATCTGGACGAACGAACTGGAACGTTCGCGTGATTTCTATATCAAGTATTTCAATGGGAAAAGCAACGAGAAGTATGTGAATCCGAAGAAAGGCTTTGCCTCTTATTTCGTCACTTTCGAGGGAGGGGCTTCACTTGAAATCATGCAGCGGACCGATATTACCAAAGAAACGGCAGATGTCTTCATCGGACTTGCCCATTTTGCCTTTTCTACCGGATCGAAAGAGAAGGTGGATGCCATGATCGAACAATTCCGTTCGGACGGTTACAAGATCGTAGGCGAGCCGCGTATTACTGGTGACGGTTATTATGAAGGAGCTGTTTTGGATCCGGATGGTAACATTGTTGAGATGATCGCTTGGCGGAAACGTACTGGGATTGATATTACCAGACGCAGATAAATACGGAAGGGCGCTGAGTTATGCGGACATCATTGGTAAGATAAGTCCGCATGATTCTGCGCTCTTTTGTTTTCGGTACTCAGTAAAGCCAGACAGCCGTGTATGGGCGGAAAGGCCGGATCAGTTCATATAGGATAAGAATACCAACAGAGGTATGTAGTCTTTCAGATTGACATGTAACTTTTTCAGAGCCTGGGCGATATGGTATTCCACGCCTTTGGTTGTCATACCGAGTGTTTCTGCGATCTCTTTGTAAGGTTTGTTTTCGTAGCGACTCATGATGAAGATACGGCGGGTCTGTTCTGGCAGGGAGGCCAATGTCTTGTTCACGATTTCTTGTGCTTCGGCTGTAAACAGTTCTTCCGGATTGCAGGCTTCGAGGGTGGAGATGCGGGTGTTCAGTTCCCATTCGGCATGATTCTTCAGATGTTCGCTGGCATCTTCCCTGACTTGTATATGTTGCAGGTAGTTGATACATTTGTTTTTGATGATCGTGAGTATATAGGCCGGAACATTGGAATCTGCCTTTAACGTGTTCCGGTTTTCCCAGTATTGCATCAGTGCCTCTATGGTGAAATCTTCGGCAACAGCTATATCCCTCACATATATATTCGCAAAGCGGATGAACCGTCCTTGATAATCTGCGAATAATTGATTGAAGGCCTTTAAATCTGCTGAATATTCCATATACCCTATCGATTAGCGCGTAAATATAATAAAATTTAAAAGAAAAGCTATATTTATTCCACGTAGATTACCTTTCCGATTTTTACCGCTTCCTTCTCTATATTGAAAATTCCTGCCCTGTGTCTGGTAGGACGGTGAGGCAGAGCAGGAATATGTAAATGATTTTTTTATGCGTCGTTCTTTATAACCCCATTGAAGGTGGAAGCGATCCGGCGGAAGAAGCCCATTCTTTATTGGGGCTATCTCCCATGACGAACGAAAGGATGCCTCCGTTCATGATGTCTTTGTGGAGGATGTAGCTCTTGTTGTATGGCTGACCGTTAAGGGTAGCCGACTGAATGTAGATATTCTTTTCCGATGCCCCTTTGGCTTCGATTGTGAATTTCTTGCCGTTTTCAAGTGTGATAACGCTTTCTTCGAATGACGGGCTGCCGATCACGTAGTAGGGCATGCCCGGACAGACCGGATAGAAGCCGACCATGCTGAAGACCAGCCAGGATGACATCTGGCCGGCATCGTCGTTGCCGGATAGTCCGTCGGGAGTCGTGAAATACTCGCGGTTGATGATATCATGTACCCATTTTTGTGTCTTCCAAGGTTCACCGGCATAAGCGAAAAGATAGGCGATGTGGTGTCCCGGCTCGTTGCCATGCCAGTAATAGTTCCCTTCGAAGAAGTTGTCCAGACGGTTGATGAAACGTTCTTTTCCGCCCATGTGCCGGATCAGTCCGGCTATGTCCTGGGGAGCATACCAGGTGTAGTGGTAAGGAGTCCCTTCACAGATGAACGAAGTGGAGGCAAACGGATCGAATGGCTCGATCCAGGTTCCGTCGGCATGGCGTCCACGGGCATAGCCTGTTTCGGGGTCGATTACGTTCCGGTAGTTTTCCGCCCGTTTGATGAGTGCTTTATAATCGTCTGTCTTGCCTAACTTCTTGGCAACCTGTGCAAGGACAAAATCATCATAGGCATATTCCAGTGTGCGGGATACTTGTTCACGACGGTGGAATGCTTCCGTTACTTGATCCTCTAACGGCACGTAATTGTATTTCAGGTAAGACTCCATTGCCCGTCGGCCTTTCCCGTCGCGATAGCTGCCGGAGTCCGGATTGGCCTCGAAAGCGTTTTTGCGCATCAGCGTGTAAGCTTCTTCATAGTCAAAACCCGGAGTGTCTTTGACGATGGCGTCTCCGATCATGGCGATGCAGTGGTCACCGATCATGGCAGCCGTGTAGCTATTCCAGGACGGGAAGATGGGCAACCAGCCGCCCTGCTGTCCTTTTAATACGAGCGAATGTGCCATGTCTCCGTTGCGGGAAGGGGTAAGGATAGAAAACAGAGGGTGGACGGCACGATAGGTATCCCATTGCGAGAAGTCGCAATAGTAGGTTCCGTGGTCCATCTTCATGATCTGTCCGCCACCATCGAATTTCGGATAGGAGCCGTCCACGTCACTGAACGTGCGGGGCAGGAAATGTGTATTGTAGAGAGCCGAATAGAATTTGACCTTTTCTTCTTCGTTGTTCCCTTTTACTGCGATTTGTCCCAATGCCTGGTTCCAGGTGTCGGATGAAGCCTGCCGTACTTCGTTGAAATCCCATTCCGGGATTTCGCTGGCCAAGTTTTTGCGGGCATTGTCGATACTCGTAAAAGAAGTGGCTACCTTGACCAGTGTCTTTCCTGGCTTATCGGAAGCCAGCTTTATCCAAGCTCCGACAGCATGTTTTTGTCCTTTTGCCGATTTACGTCCGGGTGTGATCGTGGTGCTGTCCCAAACGCCATAGTCGGCAATCTCTTCATTCAGCTGAATCACGAAATGTCCGTTGAATCCGGCTTCCTTACCGTATCCTTGGTAGATGCGGTGTACGGGGTTGTAACCGGTAATTTCTTTTTTCTCCGGATCGATTTCGACGAAGGCGATACCTTCATCGCTATTGGGTTCGATCACGATATAGTGGTCGCCATCCTGTTCGAAGCAGAATTGCATGATGCCTGCACGGGAGAGTCCGGTCAATTCGGCATGGATGTCATAGTCGTTCAAGTCGACCGAATAATAGGAGGGAGTTGCTGTTTCCTGAGTGTGATCGAAAGTGGAGGCGCGTTTGACCGGGTCTATTTCGAGCTTATTGCTGAGCGGCATAATTGTGACGCTGCCGTAGTCTTGTGTACAGGAACCGTTCATCCAGTGGCTGGCCCGGAATCCCTGGATCGCGTCCTGGAAATAATAATAGGGAGGATGGCATTTCTGTTCGGTCGCCTGTGTCTGTGCCACCCAGTTGGTCATACCGTGCGGAACACCGACCGCCGGTATGATTTGTCCGCGTTCTTCTGTCGAGTTCTTATCTTTTCCCTGTACGATGCGGATATCCGTACCGATTAGCGGGTTTACATATTTTTCAAATTTATTTTCCTGTTGGTTGCATGAGAATAAACACAACGTACTTAATAAAATTGTCCAGCTCTTCATGTTATATTATTTAGGTATGCCGTAAAGATAGAAAAAAGAAGGAAAGTGCATCAAAACTATCCTTTGTTCCCACGCTTGATGCGGGATCGCATTATGGCAAGCGCGGGAACAAGGGGATTTTGATACACTTTTGAGTGTATATTTGCTTGCTGTAATAGTTTGAAGTGAATCCTAAAAGCTTAGATATAAAACTTTTAGAGTTCACTTCTTTATCCAGATTAGGATTTATTTTTCAATGAATATCTTTATTCATTAATTGAGCCCAAATATTTCCTGGATAGAGCTGAAGAGCTTGAGTAAAGTCATTTTTTGCTGCTGACGGATTATTTTGTAGGAGATGTATCAAGCCGGAATAATAGGAGATATTGCTCTGCTGTACGTTTTGGTTGGCTTCACCGAATTTAGCATATGAATCCGTTGGATTTCGCAGTATACGTTCCAGTGTTTTTTGCATATCACTTAGAGCTACATCTGCTTCTCCATTTCTGTTTAGTTTCCTGAGAGATTTTATTTTATAGTAATTTAAATCTGTCAGATGGCTTCTGAAGTGTGTGTCAGCAGATTTTTCGAAACATATCTTAGCTTTATCTGTTTGCTTCATTGCTTCGTATGCAATGCCGGATAAATAATAGATCTTGGCTTCGTAACCGCCATTGGGTGAAGGTGCTACTTCCAAATTGGACGGATATTGATTGGCAAGGTCAAATTCTCGGATCGCTTCTTTGTACTGTTTTCTTTTCAGAAATTGCATCCCTTTCAATATATGTGAATCGGCGTAAATATCGTGTACTTGTCCGCCTCCTTCCCATAAATGAAAATGTCTGGTATTCAGTATTTTTATTGATTTGTCATATTTTGATTCGGCATTATAGAGTGTAAGCAATCGCATCACGGCATCGTCATGTTTCATGACGGTTTTCAAGTGGGATTCCAGTCTTTTTAGTCGTTGGTCTGTCGGGATGTTTGCTTGCTCATATATTTTGTCCGATTCTGTCAATAATAGTGGATCATTTGGATTGGCATTGATTGCTCTATCATAATATTTTATGGATTTTTCCAAGTCGTTTAGGCATCCATATCCGAAGCCTACATTACGTGCTGCAATAGCAAAAGATGGATCAGTTTCTGTTGCGTGTAACCAATGTTCGAGACCACTTTCTTTCTGTCCGAGAAAATAGAGTAAATTACCCAAATGATAGTGAAGGAGCGCATCGTCTGGTCTTTTTTGTAATAGCGTTTTGAAAAGAGCTATTTCTTCAATCCGGAAAGGATAATTGTTTAATGGTGATAACGATCTTGCTTTATCTAAACAAGTTTGGAATTCGATTGAGTTTTTGCTTTTTAGTAGATTATATGCCTTGTAATAATAAAGCAAAGGATAAGAAGCATAAGGTTCACCTAAAGAAATAGCACTGTTCAGCAAAGTAAGTGCGTCTTCTGTTGCTCCGATAGTCATGTAATTGTTCACAACTTCCAGTAATTCCTGTATAGCTATGATTCCTTTGCTGTTATGATTCGTTCCTGCTTTTAGAAAAGAAGCACCTTGTGAAGCGGATAAGCTAGCTTCGGCTGCACTCCAGTAATCAAGCGGATCAATCTGTTGGATATAGTGGATCGTTTCCTGTGCCTCTTCTTTCTTATCTTGCATCCTGAGAATATATGCTTTGAGAGTAAGTGCTTGTAAGTCACGTCCTCCAACGTAAAGTGATTGGGTGATCATGTCCATCGCTTGTTTGTAATCCTTATCTTTGACAGCCAAGACGGCTAGCTCATAGAAAGAGCGATGTTTGAAGTCTGGAGTCCAGGTTGCAGCCCAATAAGCATCAGTTGCCTTACTGATCTTGCCTGTCATTTGATATAAATACCCCAGATAGTAGAGGGCTTCTGTATTCTTTACCGTTGTATAGTCGTGGGACAAGCGTGCCTGAGCACGTAATAGGTGCTGTTCTGCTTTTTCCCACTTTCCCTGGCGAATATAATGTTTTCCTATTTCGATGTTTACACGTGCATCCATTGAGTCACGTAAAAG
>ERZ825159.2476-NODE-2476-length-14874-cov-2.507389_pt1 | contig 14874 bp, 14 predicted proteins | sample MGYA00519932_ERZ825159 | MGnify/ENA primary metagenome ERZ825159 (study PRJEB31778, sample SAMEA3449191) | human gut metagenome | biome: human gut; feature: human-associated habitat; material: faeces | place: United Kingdom | collected 2010/2012 ...
AGAGTCCAAACGTGGAAGAGACACGGAATCAGATGCAGTCATCCGGCTGGAAGAACTGCACACATTTTTTTCAATAAATCTTTCCTATGCAGTTCTACCTGAAATCTATAGAATGTGTTTTGGATAATATGACTTAGCACTTCAAAGGACAGCGTTGCCTGCCTATGTGGCAGTGCTCCTGCGCTGTTTTGCAGCGACAGCAGTCAGGGCGAACATGGCGGCGGCAAAGAGGAACTGGATGCCGATGCATTTCCAGTAAAAGCCTAGGTCGAAGACTTCTTTTCCGAAGCCCGCCAGCATATTGTTGGCGCGGATGTACCAGTAGGCGGGAAGAAAACGTCCTACGGCAAGTACGGAACCAGACAGCATGGACTGCGGGACAAAGACGCCGCAGAGGAAGGACATGGACAGACCGACGATATTTGCCAGCATATTTAACACATTGTCATCCGGCGAGAACGTCGAGATGAGCAGGGAGAGTGCAGTCGTAAAAAGCAGAAAAGCAAGGCTGTTTACGATTGCATAGCCGACATAGGGCTGCAGCATGGCTTTCCGGTAGAATACGAGACCAAGCAGCAGAAAGAGCAGCCAGATGCCGAGACTGTACAGGAGACAGCCGGATGCCATGGCAAGAGTACGTGTTCTTCCGGGAAGAGCGGAGCACGCCGTCCGGGCTTTCATGTCGCGGCTGTTTAAGGTAACCAGAATCGGAGCCATGCCGGCGAACAGGATTGCCAGAAAGATATACGGAAGATACTGGAAGAAATAAAAAACCATGCTGTTAGTGTCGGCGTCGGACATCTGAAAAGATGTGACGGAGACTTTGGGAAGGTCGGAAATGGTATGATCCGTATGGTCGATGGCCTCGGCAATGGTGTCACCGCCCGCCAGGTAGAGCTGCAGTGCCTGCACATACTGCGTAATCTGGTTGTCCACGTACTGGCTGCTGCTGCTTCCCGGAATTGTCAGGGAGGAGACAAGGTCTTTGGTCTCGCCGGCGAGCACCCGGTCTTCAAATCCTTCCGGGATGACCATGGCATAGTTGAGCGTGCGGTAGTAGATTGCATCTAACAGTGCGGTGTCCTCTCCAGGCTCCGGTGTTGTTACCTGGTGGATGGATGCGAGGTAATCGCACAGAGCGCGGCTTGCATCCGTGTTGTCTTCATCTGTGATGGCGATAGAGCGCTGGCTGGCTTTGAAGTTCTCGTTGATGGAATCCTGCGAGAGTGCCGACAGCAGCAGCGTGATCACCGCATAGATGCCCAAATAGATCAATGCGGCATTTCGCCGTTTTTTTGCGATTGCGAAAAATGCTTTAAAGACTGGCATATTTTTTCCTCCTTACCAGTGCAAGACCGCCGAGACAGAAAAGTGCCGAGAGTAACAGGAGTCCTGCGATATTTGTAAAAAACCGTGTGTAGGATGGGTACACGACGAGTGAATACAGCGCATCGGAGATGAGAGCTGCAGGATTGATGCGGTTGAGCAGCGGGCAGAAATCTTCCACAAGTGCACGCATGTTTCCGATCATCAGACCGCTTAAAAAGCAGCAGATCATAATTGCAGCCATCAGGAAACCAAACTTGGTCTCTTTGGAAAACTGCCCGATACAACCGACCAGAAATCCCAGACTCAGCCCGGCAAGACAACCGCAGAGGCAGGTCAGCGCCACACCGCCGAGATGGTTTCCGAAATCAACCTTAAGAACCAGTGTCAGATAGGCAATGGCGATCAGCAAAGAGGAAAACTCAAAAATCAGAGCTCCGGTCAGATCACCGAGGGCGGCAAGCAGCCGGGGAACCGGCGAGACATTGCGTCTGGCACCCAGATCTGACAGATTTGCCTGATTGGAGATGGCGAGCGTGTTGCCGATCATGGCAGCATAGAGGCAGGTCATGGCAATCAGATTAAAAAAGTAAGTAAGGGATTCATCCACGGAGCCGGCACCAAGGGATTCGTGCCGGATATAGCTGACTTCCGTAGAAACCGCATCAAGCAGTGCCGGAAGCTTCGTGGGATCTTTCATTGCGGCCTGGGCGATGGCACTGTATTCTATGTTGAAACGATCCACAAGCACACTTAAAATACTCTGGTACAGAGGATCGGAAGTCATCTCTGCGGAGAGTGTCAGCGATAGAGGATACGTGGAAACATCCTTGGCGGATGCGGCATTTCTATAATCGGAAACGGTTGGCAGATCAGCGGTAATGATGCCGTAGACTTCTTTTGCTTTCAGCAGTTCCTTGGCATCCGCAGCGGAAGCATAGGTAACTTCAAGAAACTGATCTTCGCCGGGTTTGGACAGGGAATCAAACATGGAGCGCAGCTCGGAGGATTCCTCTTGCATCACAACTGCAACCGGGATGGCGGAAAAACTTTCGCCACTCCCCAGTCCGCCGAATGCAAAATGGAACATCGTTCCGAGCAGAAGTGGAAAAGCGACACACCAGAATACCTGACCTTTATCCCGCAGCAGATTAAGCAGTGTATATTTCATTGTATGAAAAAACATGGTGGTACCTCCTAATCACGAAGTTCTTTTCCGGTAATTTCCAGAAAGACGTCATTTAAGGTCGGAAGTTCGGAATAGACTCTTCCGAAAGACACATTCTGTTCCTGCAGATAGTTCAGAATGTGCGGCAGATTGTGGGAACCGCCGCTGCACAGCACTTTTAAGCAGTGATGTTCAAAGGTCACCTCATAGACGTGCTTTATGTCACGGATCGCTGCAATCTGCGCAGGAAGAAGATCCAGAATATCAATCGAGATGATCTCGCTCTTTTTGATCATTCGTTTTAACTCTTCCGTGGTTCCAATGGCAAGATTTTTGCCTTTGTCCATAATGGCGATCCGGGTACAGATCTGCTCCACTTCCTCCATATAGTGGGAGGTATAAATGATCGTGGCGCCATTGCGGTTTAACTCCTGGATTCCCTCCAGAATTTTATTGCGGCTCTGCGGGTCGACCGCCACAGTCGGCTCGTCGAGAATGATGAGCTTTGGCTTGTGGGCAATTCCGCACGCGATATTTAGACGGCGCAGCAGACCGCCGGAAAGCTTTTTCGGATAAAATTTGCGGAAATCGTTGAGTCCGACAAAATCGATGGCCTCTTCCACATACTGGCGCCGGAGCGCTTTGTCGCGGATATACAGACCACAGAAATAATCAATGTTCTCATAGACGGTCAATTCCTGAAAAACAGCGACGTTTTGCATGACAACGCCGATCTGACGTTTCAGATCGTAACTGTCCGGCCGCATTTCCCGACCGAAGACCCGGACGGTTCCCTTGTCAAAGGCAAGCAGTGCAAGGATGCAGTTGATGGTTGTCGTCTTTCCGGAACCGTTTGGACCGAGCAGACCGAAGATCTCACCTTCCTCGATCGTGAGAGTGAAGTGATCGAGTGCGACAAGCTCCTGATAGCGTTTTACCAGATTTTCTATTTCTACAACAGGTACTGACATAACAAATCCTCCTCGTTTGATGATAATTACATTATAGCGGGTGTCGCCCGGCGGTGCCAGTGAGCAGCGTCAGATGTTTGATGTGACAAATGTCATGAATGTTTTATTTTTCAAAAAAGATGTGGCGGCTGTCTTATAATGATGATATGGTTATCATAACGTGTGCGGGAAAGTGGAAGATATCCCGGAAATATGGCGGCATATGTGGACAGGGAGAGGGTAGAATGAAGCGGATTGTGGATAAAGGACTGTTGCTTGCCGGCGGTCTGCTTATGGCGGGACAGTCGGGAAGGCTTGCAGCGCCGGTCATAGCGTTGCTATTGGCGATGACTGCGGCGGCATATGGCAGCTGTGTGGACAACAGACGATGGCATTGTGTGTGCCTTGCGGGGATGTTTGCGGTCTGCTTTATCCTGCCGGAACTCTGTTTTTTCGTGCCGGTTCTTCTGTATGACTGTGCGGAAAAAAAGGAGATGCGGCTCTGGTTCTTGAGTGTTCCGGGGCTCGCTTTTTTCTATCGGGAACAGATTATCCGGCAGCCCTTTTTGTGGGCGGCGGACGGTATGCTGATCGTGGCTGCGATATTGCTGGCGTGCAGAACGGGCAGAATTCTGTATCTGGAACAGGAGATGATCCGTCTTCGGGATACCAGCACGGAATTGAATCTGGTGCTGCAGGAAAAAAACAAGAACCTGATGGAAAAACAGGATTATGAGATCTACCTTGCGACACTGCGGGAGCGCAACCGCATTGCAAGAGAGATTCATGATAATGTGGGGCATATGCTTTCAAGAAGTATTCTGCAGATGGGGGCACTGATTACGATTCATAAGGAGGAGCCGCTGCACGGACAGCTCGCCGGGGTGGGGGAGACGTTAAATCAGGCGATGAACAGTATCCGTGAGAGCGTGCACGATCTGCACGATGAGTCCATTGATCTGCGGCAGTCTATTGCGGAGGCGACCCGTGAGATGAAGGAGCATTATCAGCTCACGGTCGATTATGATATGTCTCCGGAGATTCCACGCAATGTAAAGTATTGTTTTATCACAGCAGTAAAAGAAGCCATGTCGAATATTGCAAAACACTCCGATGCGGATAAGATCTCCGTGATTTTGCGGGAACACCCGGCGTTCTACCAGCTGACGGTCGAGGATAACGGAACGGTGGGGCGTAAGGGACAGAGCGGACTATTGTGGGAGGAAGAGGTCGTCCGTATGGACGGAAAGGAAGGGATTGGTCTTTCCAATATGAAGGAGCGCGTGCAGGCACTGGGAGGAACCTTCCGGATTCATACGGAAAAGGGATTTGTGATCTTTATTTCGATTCCCAAGAGGGATAAAATGTAGATACGGTAATGAAGGCTGGGAGAGAGAAAAATGAGAGTTCTGGTGGTTGATGATGATAAACTGGTGGCAGTATCCCTAAAAACGATTCTGGAAGCTGACGGGGAGATTACGGTCGTGGGTCTTGGAGAGGCGGGAGATGACGCCATCCGGCTTTATCGGGAGCAGCATCCTGATATTCTGCTGATGGATATCCGCATGCAGGGAATGTCCGGATTGGATGCAGCTGAATGTATCTTAAAAGAAGATCAAGCGGCAAAAATTTTGTTTTTGACAACCTTTTCCGATGACGAATACATTGTAAAGGCACTGAATATGGGAGCGAAGGGGTATCTGCTGAAACAGGACTTTGAGTCGATCGTTCCGGCACTCAAGGCTGTCTACGGCGGGCAGAGTGTATTCGGCGGACAGATTATGGGAAAAATTCCGGTGCTTCTGGCAGGAAAAGGCAGCTTTTCCTATCATGATTACGACATCAGTGAGAAGGAGCAGGGCATTATTGAACTGGTGGCAGAAGGCTTAAGCAACCGGGAGATTGCAGAAAAATTGTATTTGAGCGAGGGTACGGTGCGCAATTATATCAGCACCATACTGGATAAATTAAAGTTACGAGACCGCACACAGCTGGCAGTCTTTTATTATAAGAACTGCGGCTGAGCCGGCGGTACAGCAATCGCACAGAAGCTGTGCCGACAGACAGCGACATGAAAGAGACGGCAATGCAGCAACAGGGAAGATGAGGAAAACAATGATATTTGAGACACATGCACATTATGATGATGAAGTATTTAATGAGGATAGAGGGCAATTATTAGCTGGGCTCCCGGAAAAGGGAATCGGGAGGGTGATTAACGTCGGCGCGTCCATTGAGACGACGAGGACGACACTCGCGTTGGCGGAGGCGTATGATTACATCTATGCCGCCGTGGGTGTGCATCCGAGCGATATTGACGGGCTGAACGAGGAGACATATTCCTGGCTCAAAGCGCAGACGGCACATCCGAAGACGGTAGCGGTGGGAGAGATTGGTCTGGATTATTACTGGGACAAGGAGCCGGAAGTACAGGCAGCGCAGCGGGAATGGTTCGTGCGCCAGCTGACACTCGCAGGGGAAACAGATCTGCCGGTAATTATCCACTCGCGTGACGCGGCGGAGGATACCATGCGGATCTTAAAAGAGACCGGAAGATTCCGGGAACATCCCGGTGTCATTCACTGTTACTCGTACTCGCCGGAGCAGGCAAAAGAGTACGTGAAGATGGGATACTGCATTGGTGTGGGCGGTGTGGTTACCTTTAAAAATGCAAAGAAACTCAGGCAGACGGTGGAGCAGATCTCTCTGGAACACATTGTGTTGGAGACGGACTGCCCGTATATGGCGCCCGAGCCGCACCGGGGAACGCAACGATTCCTCCAACCTCTCTTATGTGGCTGCCAGGATTGCGGAGATCAAAGGCGTCTCTGTGCAGGAGGTGGAGCAGACGACCTGGGAAAATGCCTGCCGTGTATTCGGCGTCCGGTAGGTGTCTGCCCGAATCAGCAGAAGCGGGAATATTCCGGGGTGTCTGCCCAATAGCGCTTCGGGATCAACTGCATCTGCAAGCCCGGATTTTTGCGGGATTCTATGGCAATGTGATCAAAAAAGGTCAGCCAGAGCTGCCGGAAGGCTTCCTCGTCGGAGGAATACCGGCTGACTTTCTCCAGATCCAGATCTGCGGCATCTGTGAGAATGTAGCTGGAAAGCGCTTTGTGCACCGCGACAGACTGATGTGTGGCGTCATAGATCATAAAGTTCTCGGAGGGCAGACGGTCGGTGAAATGCTCTGCCAGATAGGGAAGGACGTTGTCCTTCGGATGGATCGTGGCAAAGAGAACGCCGTTCTCAAGCTCGGAGAAGCGCAGAAATTCGAGATGATGGCAGGCTTCGCGGTTGGTCGCCCGGCAGAGCTCAAAAATCCGGTAGACACACGGTTCGCCTAAGGAAAGAAGCACTTTCTGACCGTCTCCGCTTGCGAGTGCGAGGAGGATGGTCTCATAGATGGCGTCTGCCTTGTCCATCTTCCTGCCGGAGGATGGCTCGCCGGACATTGCTGCCTGATAGATCGACTCATAGAACTGCATGCCGAAACGGGACGTGATGGTGCGGATCACCTTGCCGGTCTTATCCGCGGAAGGAGCCACGTGAATATATTCGGAAAAAAGCTCGTAATTCTCCGGTTCGCCGGTGGCAAGTCGGATATTGCGGTGACCGAGCCGGCTTGCGCAGGCGTCATAGACACCGGTAAAGATACCTTCAAGACTGTCCTCACAGATAAATACATACATGTAAAATACCTCTTTTCTATGTGTAATCAGGGCGGTGGGCTCACAGGGCAAGCCCGGTGTCAAACAGCGACAACTGCTGATAACCGCTGTTGCGGAGCTCCGTTGGAACTTGCGTGTGGTCTGCCATGAGATGAGAGCAGATATAGTCCTCGTCGAGCTTCGTGCGGTACATCATCCGGCCGGAACAGGTGATGAAATACAGGGCGCGCTTTAGCACAACGCCGATCTTTTTCAGATCGTCATAGGTGAGCGCGGTATCCCGTCTGGCGGCGACGATCCGCTGGGCGGACTTGTATCCGATTCCGGGTACGCGCAGAAGAGTCTGATAACTGGCGCGGTTGATCTCGACCGGAAATGTGTCGAGATGACGCAATGCCCAGTCACACTTGGGATCCAGATAAATATTAAAGTTCGGGCGGTCTTCCGACAGAAGCTCATCCACATGAAAGCGGTAATAGCGCAGCAGCCAGTCTGCCTGGTACAGGCGGTGCTCGCGCAGCAGCGGAGGTCCGCCGGGGAGCACCGGCAGTGACGAATCGCCGTTGACATTGATGAATGCAGAGTAGAAAACGCGCTTCAGATGAAACTTCTCATAGAGTGCCTCGGACACACGCATAATCTGATAGTCGTTCTCCGGGGTAGCACCGATAATCATCTGTGTGCTTTGCCCGGCGGGCACGAACTTCGGCGCTTTGCGGTAGACCATCAGTTCATTCTGGTTCTCCGTGATGCCATTCTGGATCTGGCGCATGGGGGAGAGAATCGTGTGTCTTGATTTGCAGGGAGCAAGCTGCTTCAGTCCGTTTGCCGTGGGAAGCTCAAGATTGATGCTCATGCGGTCCGCAAGAAACCCTGCTTTTTCAATCAGTGCCGGGTCAGCGCCGGGGATCGCTTTTACGTGGATGTAGCCGTTGAAGTGGTGGACGGTACGGAGCTGGTAGAGCGTCTGGTAAATCAGATCCATGGTGTAATTCGGACTGATGAGGATGCCGGAACTTAAGAACAGACCCTCGATATAATTGCGCCGGTAGAATTCCATGGTGAGCGTGCAGATCTCATCCGGGGTAAAGGAGGCGCGGGGAACGTCGGAGTTGCAGTTGTTCTGGCAGTAGGCACAGTTAAAAATACACTCGTTGGTGAACAGGATCTTGAGCAGGGAGATGCATCTTCCGTCTGCAGCAAATGCATGGCACACGCCGGGAGTCAGACAATTCCCCATGTGCCTGCCGTCTCCCCTGCGGTCGGCGCCGCTTGAGGTACATGCCACGTCGTACTTCGCGGCATCGGTAAGGATGGCAAGCTTCTCCATGAGGGAGAGATTCTGCTGAATGTTCATGTGAAAACACCTCCTGGCAAAACAAATGTTCGGTTAAAGAATAGCACATATGTTCGACAAAAGCAATACAAAATCGAATATTTGTTCGGGAAAGATTATGGTTCACTTGGACAGTGGGTATATGGTATAATGTACGTAAGCAATGAGCAGTGCCAGACGTGACAGTCACGAGATATGCCTGCTTGCAGGCTATATATCGCGACTGTTGCGGATGATAGGGCGAAGGCCCGTTAGTCCGGGAAATCTATTATTTCCTGGACGAGCACTGCGAAGACGTGACATTTGCCGGAGCGGGCATCGGAGACTTTAGACGGATGATAGGGCGAATGCCCGTCAGTCCGGGAAATCTATGATTTCCTGGACGAGCACTGCGAAGACGTGACATTTGCCGTAGCGGAGTCGTACAGATAGAAGCCCCCGGACGGGCTTTGGAATGGAGAAAGATGGATACAGATATTTTTGAGCAGTTCCCGGATCGGGAAACATTTGACAAATACTGGAACGAGAATTATCAGCCGGTGACATACGAGGATGTGCGCGAGGCGTTCACGGATTTTGTGAAGTCTGCGGACGGTCACATCTACCTCTCGGACTACGAGGAGAAGGGGATGATCTCACGGGAAGATTTTAAGGAAAACCTCTCGCAGGAGGCACAGTTTACATTTGAGGACGGACTGACGGAAGTTTTTTACGATAAGAATCCGGAGCTTTATGAGACGGCGTTTGCGCTCTATGAGGAGTCAAAGCTTACCGGAAAGGGAGATGCATCGGTGGCGCAGACGTTTCACGAGACGTTTCGCGCGCTCTATGCAGAGTTTCTGAACAGACTGTATGATGAGGTGCTGGCAGCATGGCAACATTAGGAATCCCGCAGAATACGATTGCGGTTCTGCAGAAGTATCATTTTAATTTTCAGAAAAAGTTCGGACAGAATTTTCTCATTGATACCCATGTGCTCGAGCGCATTATTGAGGCGGCGGGCATTACGAAGGATGACTTTGTGCTGGAGATCGGACCGGGCATCGGCACGATGACCCAGTATCTGTGTGAAAATGCCAGAGAGGTGACGGCGGTGGAGATCGACCAGAACCTGATCCCGATTCTGGCGGACACGCTTAGCGCTTATGACAATGTGACGGTTATCAATGAGGACATTTTGAAGCTGGATATTGTAAAGCTCGCGGAGGAGAAGAATGCCGGGAAACCGATCAAGGTGGTGGCAAATCTTCCGTATTATATTACCACGCCGATTATCATGGGGCTGTTTGAGAGCCATGTGCCGATTGACAGCATTACGATCATGGTGCAGAAGGAAGTCGCAGACAGGATGCAGGTCGGACCGGGGACGAAGGATTACGGTGCGCTCTCGCTGGCGGTGCAGTATTATGCAAAGCCGGAGATTATCGCAAACGTGCCGCCGAACTGCTTTATGCCGCGGCCGAATGTCGGCAGCGCGGTGATAAGGCTGACGCGTCATGAGACCGTGCCGGTGCAGGTGGAGGATGAAAAGCTGATGTTCCGGCTGATCCGGGCATCTTTTAACCAGAGACGCAAGACGCTTGCGAACGGTCTGAATAATTCGCCGGAGATTCATCTCTCCAAGGAAGTGATTCAGGAAAGCATTGAGGAGCTTGGCGTGCCGGTGACCATCCGTGGAGAGGCGCTTACATTGGAACAGTTTGCGGCGCTCTCGAATATTATCGGACGCAGAATGAAGCAGCAGGCATAGAGAGAACAGGGGGAAACAGACAATGGATGGACAACAGAACAATCAGAGTGGATGGAACAGGAACGAGGCGCCCAGAACATACGGTGAAGATACGAAAATGTATCAGAACCGGCAGAACGCGTCGCAGCAGCCGAATTACGGAAATGGTCAGAACGCATATCAGCAGCCGAATTACGGAAACGGTCAGAACACATATCAGCAGCCGAATTACGGAAACGGCCAGAACCCGTATCAGCAGCCGAATTATGGAAACTGGCAGGGAAATCCCTACCCGCAGGAGCAGCACGGTCCGGTATCCGATGTTCTGTGCAATATTCTTCTGGTGATCTTTATGGCGCAGATTATCATCAATTTTGTGGTATTTGGCGCGACATGGAACGCGATGGCGGGGGAAGGAATAGACGCTTATCTCGACGGATCCGTGAGTCTTGGCAGCCCGGTGCAGATGCTTTCCATGTTTTCCAATCTGCTGTTTGTGGCGATGCTTGTGCTGTTGATTCTGGATATTGTAAAAATCAGCAATCAGAAATACAAGATCACCGGTCTGGTGCTGTTTGCGATTTTCTTAAGACCGGGCTATTACATCTGGAGAGCACATGTGCTTAAGAGAAAAATGACGTTTCCGATCATCTATACCATCGCTTACAGTGGAGTGACCGTGGCATACTTTTTCTATTCGTTTTATAAAGTTTTTTCACTGACATTCGGGATTATGCAGAGTCTGAACTAGTGCCGCGGCTTTGTAGGAATGGAAGATCTCCTTGGTTCATATAATAATGGACAAGGAGATTTTTTTATGCGGAAAAAATGGAAATACTATATTGATAGAATGCTTACATTCGCGCTTATCGGCATATTATTGCCGCTTTTTATCACGATAATATGTCAGCGTATGCGGCTGGAGGAAGTGATATACGGCACGTACGACGCGATAACGGAGACGGCAGAAAGAGAGGGCGGGGAGGAACTGGAGGAACAGCTGCCTTTTATTCTGGCGAAGGAGATCCGTGCGGACGCGGAGGATGCGGCGCTTATGGCGCAGTGCGTGATTGCGCGGACAACACTGTATGATGCCGCGGCGAGAGGGGAGGAACAGCCGGCTGCTTTTTCGGAGGAAGAATTAAGGCAGGCGCTGGGGGAAACATATGAAAAGACCATGGAACGGCTTGAGACGTGCGTGGAGGAGACGAGTGGGCAGGTGCTCTCCTGGAACGGCGGCTATGCGTATGCTGCATATCATGCGATCAGTGCAGGAAGTACGAGAGATATGAGCCGGTCGGCGGAAGCGGCGGTGCCATATCTTCCCGCGGTGGAGTGCCCGGCGGATCTGACGGCGGAGGGCACGCTCTCGGTCATTTATTGTGAGGAAACGGACATTTTAAAGCGGTGCGGGGAGCATTTTGCGGAGGCAGACGTGTCCGCGGTGTCTGAGATCCAGGTTACAGAGCGGGATGCGGCGGGTTATGTACAGCAGGTCATGCTGGGGGAGTATGTCTGCACCGGGGAAGCGTTCCGTGAGGCGATGGGCTGGAATTCCGCGTGTTTTACGATCACGCAGATGGGGGAAAATGTGCGGATCGTGACAAGGGGACTGGGACACGGGTACGGACTGAGCCAGAATGAGGCGCGCGCGATGGCGCAGGAAGGAACCTCTTACGAGGAGATTTTACAATATTTTTTTCCGGGAACAACGCTTGTGACAGCGGATCAGATAAAATAGGCGGCGCTCTGCATAAACCATCCGTGCAGGGGGAACAATAGGAATAAAAATAAATAATATGGATGGTGAAAAAAATGAGAAAAAGCAGATTTTGGGCATTCCTCGGGCGTAAACAATATGTGATTGCGGGGGCGATTGTGATTGCGGCAGCAGTTGCGACCACGGTAATTTACAGCGATCATGAACAACAGCAGCGCGAACAGCTGGAGGAAGAACTGGCACAGGAAAACACACCGGAGGAAGCCGGACTTGTCGCTGCGACGGAAAGTACGGAACAGACAGCACAGGCATCCGCAGTTATTCCGCCGGAGCAGACCGCGGAGACGGAAAAGCTGGAGCAGAAAGCGGCAGAGACGACAGAGAGTACGGAAGTGGCGCAGGTGGAAAAAGAAGCGGAGAATGAGACCGCAGAGACGGGAGCAGGGGTCAATGCCCTTCATTTTGATCCGGAGGACGGCATGCTCTGGCCGATGGAGGGAAATGTGATCTTAAATTACAGCATGGATTCTACCATATACTTTGCGACGCTGGACCAGTACAAATACAATCCGGCGGTGATTATCGCGGGAGAGGTCAACAATAAGGTATATTCCGTCGCAAAGGGAAAAGTCATCGGTCTTTCCAACAACGAGGAGACCGGCTGTACGATGACGGTTGACCTGGGAGACGGCTACCGCGCGATCTACGGACAGTTAAAGGAGCCGAACTTTGCGGTGGGTGATTATGTGGAATCCGGCCATGTGCTGGGCTACGTGGCAGAGCCGACGAAATATTATTCGGTGGAGGGCAGCAATCTGTATTTTGCGCTGCAAAAAGACGGACAGCCTGTCGATCCGGTAGCATTTTTTCAGAGCTAGTTTGTAAAAGGAAGACACCGGTTCTTGAATACGTTGGATTTCTTCATTATAATGAAACAAGAGATAAGGGAGGAATCGGTACATGGAATTCAAGGAATACAGTAAAGCTGTGATGGCGTGGGTGGACGGAGTGATGCAGAACCGCGGCGCCGATGCCGAGAAAACATTGAAATACTGTGCAGATATCGAACAATATGCAAAACAGACGGGGGATCCAAAGCTTCTGGGGTTTGCCTACTATTATGCGGGCGAGACCTACTATGTGCTCAATGAGGGCGAGCAGCTTCTTAAGACCATTACCAGAGCCATCACCTATCTGGATCAGGCGGAGCAGTGGGACATGGTTGCCAGGGCTTATAATATCCTTGCGATTGCCTTTTTGAACCGTGGAAATACGCCGATTGCGCTGGATTACTATCTGACCGGACTCGGTTATTGTAAAAAATATAAGCTGGCGAACGAAGAAAACGTCATCAACTTGAATCTCGGAACCCTCTATCTGGGCAACGAACAGTGGAATGAGGCGCAGAGATATTTTGAAAAAGTCTCCTCCGATATCAAGGCATATCCGGAGACCCCGAATTATTACGGGCTGATGAGCTGTGTAGCGGTCTGTCTGGGGCGGTGCTTTATGCAGCGGGAACAGAATGAGCGCGTGCAGGCACAGATGGATTATCTGGATCAGGTCTGCTGGGAGCACATGCAGAAGATCGAGCGGCTCTCGGCGCTGATTTTTAAGGCGGAATATTATCACCACGTGGGAAGAATCACACTCCGTGAGGAATGTATTGAGCAGATCCGCGGACTTGTGGATATGGACATGGCGGTTATGGATATCTTTGATGACGTGTACGGGCTGTGCAGACTGTTGCTGGAGATCGATAAGGAAGACGTCTTCTGGGACATCGTGGCGGTATTGGAAAAATTGACGAAAAACGCCAATATTGCGAATCTGCAGCGGAAAATAGTTTCCTTAAAAATCCTCTGCTACCGCAGGAAACAGGACGAGGCGGCTTATCTCGAGGAGGCGGGCCGGTTCTATGAGCTGACCGAGGCGCTGGATCGGGAGAACCATTATATGATTGCCAACATGCTCTCCGTGCGCAGATCATTAGAACATGCGAATGAGAAGCGGCGGGAGATGGAGAAAGCGAATGAGCGTCTGCTGGAGAAGTCCGAGACGGATCCGCTGACGCGGCTGGCGAACCGGTTCCGGCTGAATGATTATCTGGAGCATGCATTTGAGCGGGCGCGGGATGACCATAGAGCATTTGCGGTAGAGATTCTCGACATTGACTACTTCAAGGAATACAATGATAACTACGGCCATCAGGCGGGAGATGCCTGCATCGTGGCGATTGCGGATGAGCTGCGGAAAATGCAGAGCAGCGATACCTTCTGTGCGCGGTATGGCGGGGATGAGTTTATCATTATTTACGAGTACAAGACGGAGGACGAGGTTTTTTCCATGGCGGACAGTCTGCGGGAGCGTATTCTTGACAGGCGGATCGAGCATGTGTGCTCGAAGGCGCTTCCGGTTGTCACAATCTCGCAGGGAATCTGTTTTGACGTGGCTCCGGAGGGAAGCCGGAGCTGGGATTTCCTGCATGCGGCGGATATGATGCTCTACGAGGTGAAAAAGCGCAGCCGCAACAATATTTCGCTCGGACATCTGGATGCAAAAGAGGCGAGATACGGAGAAGAGAGGAAACTTTTATAGATTCCGGCATAGAATATACTGTAACGGAAAATCCGCAATCGAGCCTTTTACTTTTACCGAAGCGCAGCAGTATGAAAAAGTACAGATCAAGTAAAGTACGCATCTGTCGATTGCTTTTCATAGGAGTATTGCCCAAAGCCGCGAGCGGATTTGGGTTACATAGACAGAAGTTCGGAGATTTGCGCATTTCTTGACAAAAGAGAGATGCCGTGCTATGATTCAAAATACTGCGCAGTCGGCAGAAGTGGGCACTTTCTGCCGGTGCTGGGCATGCGTCAGAGAATTGGCTCTGGCGTGACAGAAAGGAAAAAGATGGAAACAGTTAGATTTGATGAGTTAGATTTATATCCTCAGGTGTTAAGAGCGATTGCGGATA